>Ga0065711_1031437_pt1 | contig 29665 bp, 14 predicted proteins | sample Hoacrofraction12_FD_59098 | JGI IMG/M metagenome (GOLD analysis project Ga0065711, IMG submission 59098) | Hoatzin crop microbial communities from Cojedes, Venezuela - Epithelial fraction 12 v2 (version 2) | ecosystem: Host-associated > Birds > Digestive system > Esophagus > Crop | place... | reverse complement strand
CTTGTTTTGTCTGCTAATCGCGGTTAATGCAGGCCTCATTGTTCCTCATTGTGACCTTGATGCCTGCTCCATTACCGGCTATCAAGAGTCAGGCCCAGAGTATCTGGAGGGCTCATCACACGGCCTTGGTTCCCCAACACTGTATTTTTTACAGAAGGACAACATAATTCTGAAAGGGATTTACTTTTCTTCCTGAAAGTCGAATACACCCATCCTGAAGGCTCCCTCTCTCACAGCTGCTGTCCTACTGCAGAGAGAGCACCGCTCTCCTTATGGAGCTCACACACAACTAACAAAAATTCTGCATCCACCATCCCTTCTCCTTTCCTGTAACTGTGTGCCATTAGATATATCAAACACAAGTTGGCATTACGTCAATTTAATGGCACAAAACGCAGATAATTTTTTTCAATTGCACTAGGCACTTATGCTTCCTGTGGCTTTTTACTCATTTTTAGCCTTTCCATTCACGCCTTTCTCAAATGGAACACGCTCCTTATTTCTACCAGTCAGTTCTACTTGTATTCACCTCTGCTCATCCCAGGTATGCAGGAGCAGGGGTTTGCACGCATGCATACTTCACGTGCTCATGGCCCCTCTGTCTCAACACCCACCCTTCTTCACTTATATACACAAAACAAAATACAGGGAGGGAATACAACGCTGAATGCATGTGTGTGTATGCATGTGTCTGTGTATGCTTTGGTGCATATTTATCCACAAGCACACAAAAACGTCCACATGCACTTGGCTGGCTCCTGGAGTAGAAGAGGATGCAAGCAAGCTCAGTGGGACACAAAACTACCTCCCTGCAGGGAGTGAAAGAAATAGAGTTGTTTCTCCACCTGCAAGCTGCGACATGTAGGATCTTTACCACTGCTGCTCTCAGGGCTGAGCAGAGCTCAAATCCAAGGATATATTAAACCTAACAGCATAATTGAACTCTGAAAATAAGGAAGGCTGAAGTCCTGCACCCACAACTCCCTGTACCTGACCCACAGGGAGGATGAATTTGACGTCCTGCCTGTACAAGTCACTGTTTTCTGTACTAATGTTCAAATTGTGGTGCACTAGAAGTAGCCATAGAGAGTAAACACCACTTACCTCTGTGCAGAGCACATATAAACAACCACAGGCCAGGCTGCATCTTGCCCTACACTGGACACTGAATATAGCTATTGTGCCTGCTGCGGCATTTGCAGGGAGGAGACCAGCACCCCAGTTAAACTGGCCACTGCATAAGGCAGCCACGTCTTGGTCAGTGCACGGGCAGAAGCTGTCAGAAAGGCTAAGGTTAGGAACCTTTGGCAGGTATCTGCAGAAACGTTTCCGTACTTGTTCTCACTGAAGGTAAACTTTAAGCCTAATGTGTGACAAATGAGGTATGGCATCTTCTACCATAGGAAAGAAAAGCAAGAAGGGCACACAAAAATACATCTTATGTCTTTGAAATGCTTCAAGGACCACTTGCCATTTTGGCTTCAATCTTTGTTTAGTTTCATTAGCTCATTAACTAAGCAATATTCAGAAAGTCAGCTTCTATTAGGGAAGAGAAATGTCACTCCATTAATACTCAGAATTAATATAATTCAATCACAAAGGTATGCTGAATTTTTATCGTACATCAGGTGAATCCTTTTCATCATCACCACATTGCAAAACCGATCTACTATTGTCACAAGTACAGGTGATTTAATCACTAATTAACAAAATGCTGCAATCAGAAATACAGCATACCAAGCCTTCGGGTCTAAATGAGAAATTCTAATCAGATTTAAATAGTTCCGTTGTTCCAGTTACTGCGACAATCTTTGAATTAATTTTTTTTTGATAGGATGAGACAATCTAACTGTGTCAAAAATGCTATTGCCCAAGTACAAAACTATACGTACTGTAGGCACTTCTCAATTGCTTCATTCTCTTTCAAGCCTTGAAACAACTATTGGGTTTGTTGTGATAATTCATTATCACTAATTTTCAGGTTTTATTTCAATATTTTTGGTTTTTTTTCCATTACGGCCACAGTACCTTTAGTATCATGGCTACTTTATAAATCCAGCTTGCTTCGTCTTTTCAATAAATATACTGAACACGTAGTTGTGAAAACAGGAAACAAGCGTATCAACAGATTCCAATGTCAGAAGACAAAATTCACCTAAAATCACACTAAATATCATTATTTTTGCAGACTCGACTCAAGATATTTTTTTTAATACTGTAAGTGAGCGATGCTGGGGACCAACCTCTTTACTCTGTCTGATTGTTTGGGTGCTGTTTGAGGAAACCTGCAGTAAAATGCAGCTGCCTTTACTCTTGCTGTGTACTGCCCTCTCGTGGACTCCTGTCAGAAAAGAAACCCAAAAAGGAATCCAACAGAGTAAGAATATGCACCCACTGGTTTGTTTTCCCAAGCCCTCTGAAAACTGTACATGCTTGACATCGGTCACAGAAGTGGGTCCATAGGAATTCACAGTCATATATATAAGCACTTACAGAACTGATCTCTAATTAAGCAGGGATAAATATATTACCAACACTTCGCATTTTGTATACTTTAAATTCAAACTATAGCTCTTCATGTCTTCAGGAAATACCTATTCATGTTTTTTACATCAAAATATCTTATAGATTGGAACTTGGTAATTCCAGCTACAAAACTTTCTCTTTGTATCCATTATAATTGAAAAACACTTTTAATTAATGAAGGCCTTAAGCTACTACAGAATCAAGCCAAGTACTTTAAAATGAAACCAAAGTCTACAGAGGTTTTTAATAGGCAATTATAAGTAATCTAAATAATTTAGAGCTCATGTAAATTTATGATCTACATCTTTTTAGGCCAAGACTGGTAAAACGCCCAAACTTTCACTACCGGAAGGAACATTTTATACAAGCTGCAGAAAAAAAGTCACTTCAATAGAGCTGACACATTAAACAAGACATATCTGCAGACATTCTCAAAAAAAAATCCTTTGAGCATCAACACTGTTATTCATTCCATGTGAAAATATGAGTTTCTCTACAATTCAGTCTGCTCCTGAAATTCACGAATTCCTGGCTTTTTTTTTTTAACCATTCAATTTAAGTAACTAATTTATCTTTGAATTTAGGGTTTAGTATTTGGCTGAATTTTTTTTTTAAAGGCAAAATCGGATGTACTCAAAGGCACAGGAAGCATGCTTTAGTCTGTAAAGTGTATGACTAAAAGTCTGTGTCAATAACCGCATTCAGCTCAGTCCAAAAAAACCACTTTCACTGCTACCTCGTTCCCCAATTAACTGATTTGCAGCTAATTCTGAAAGTCATAAGGGAAAAGATCAGAAGCTCCTAACTAGCACGGTTTACTACAGTATGACAAAACAAGGCCTGCCACTGATCAAGGAACACAATATATACATTGTTTCCACCATATTTTAAATCAAGACTTCAGAAAAGGGTAAATTACTCTTTATTTCTCCCCTATCAAAAAAGTCTGCATCCCAGAATGCTTTCACAATGGTCAGATAGACATTTGACAGGAAAATCAAATCCTGATAGCCTAGGATTTTAATTCATGTAGTCAACTCTGTTATCACTCAAATCAAGGGATCTTGGCCAACCAATTTGACAGGAAATAAAATCAAGCCTGTATTGGACATGAACAGTTACATTGCATGACTATCTCCAGACATGATGAGGAATAACACAGTTCGGAGCTCAGCGCTGCAGTGAAACTGAAGATTCAGCCCAGTCTGAACTCACTGCCAACATCGAGGGGCAGACCCAGGGTATAGCTTGCCCCTTGCCAGCAGCATATTCTTCCTACAGTGCTGGGAAAGGCTGCACCAGAGCCCGCCCGCTACCCAGCTGAGTCTGTGCTCATTTCTTCTGACTCCCAGGAACCAGACTATGCAGTGCTTTTTGATTGCTTCATTCAGGATTTAGCTTTTGTGGCATTGCCCATTTTTAAATACATGTTGGGGAACAGATGGATAGGATGACAATTTTGCATGTCTGTACAATATAATTCTTTATGGAGCAAGCTGTGAGATTTTAGTATTTATAATTTACAAGAATGATTTTATACCTTTTATCAGCATCAGACACTGAAGCTAACTTTCAGGAGCAGTTATAAGTAAATAGCTATAGATTTTAGAATGAGTAGAAGAGAAATGCACTTCAGGGAATTTCAAATTCAACAGAAGCCTGTTTGAGCTTTTGGTTCTTTTATCCAGGCATCTTTTAGAGCCGACTAGGAAAGCTACAGAATGAGCACAGGAAAGTTTTCCCTCCCCGGTCATCCAATCAAATTGAGTAGGTCAGCTTTAGAAAGGCAAGTGTTCTTCTCTTTCCCTTTGAGACTCATACTCGTGCATTGATGGGATATTCTGGTTTGCGCCTATTCTCTACTCTTCTATTAGCACAAGAGGTCCCAGGCTGCAGAATACTGGTGGTTTTGTTTGATCTCTCTCACAGTAGTAAAATCAGAGTAAAAGCAGGATTCAACAGACGGCCCATAAAGAGCTTTAGCGACTTGTGGATTCCACTGATTTCCATGGCAGTAGCAGAAAACAAGATCGGCCTTACTCAATTTCCTTCTGTGGTGTGTTGCTTATTTCCTATGGTAGATGGCACTAGCAGCATCTATTATCAAGTTTACCATCTTCCACTTAAAATGTTGGGTTTAGTTGTTTATAGCTTTGCCAAGTATCAGTAGTTTGCCCTTAGATTTTGTTTCCAGGCCAAGTATCATGTCAGCTTGAAGTCTGGGGAGGAGGGGCAAGAGAAGGAAAGGAACAGATTTCAATAAAAATAGTTCAGCTGGGCAGTCAGAATTGGCCGAGGTGGGTTCACCTGTGTTAAAAAAAAAGTAATCTTGTTTTGTTAAAAGTTCTAGAAATCTGCCCTTTGAAGTAGGGACTTGAATTTCAGGTGGGCAAGGATGGGAAGGCAGGAGTGCCAGCCACTGTATTGAGAATGTGACTTTTTCATCCTTTTGAAAAATCCACACAGATTTGTGTAGGTTTTAAGTTCACAAAGAACTACAGTGTGAAGATTTTGAGCAGAGGCTGAGATCTTAGCGGTATATTTTCCTATCCAGTCCATCTGTACCCAAGGATGCTTTAACCCTATCCAAGGAAAAGCATTTTTGGAATGGAGCAGTTGGCTGCTGAGGGCTGTGTTTGGTCTCAGTCTAGGTGTGCGCACAGAAGCCGAGATGCCTATTGCCTGTGTGCTTTCAGGAGCACTCGTTCTAGAATCATTTTCTGCAAACACGGGATGCACATGTGTACACACACTGAGCAGGAACAGCATCCAGATATGCTCTTTGCGAGGGCTTTGAAGGAGCTATCTGAGAATGGGGGGAAACCCAGAGGCAAAGGGAAGTGCAAAAGGAATATGAGATTATGGGGTGACCTATCTGTGGGCAAGAGAAGAAACTTGAGACCCAGAGGGGTCTGAAAGCACGATTTAAACAAGCATCGGTGCTAAGTACAGCAATACCTACCCAAATCTCAGGATATTCAGACAGCTGTAGCTCAGCATTAAAGAGATAGAAAAGACCATTTCATCATCAAAATGTTTGCTGCTTTAGTAGCGCACTGAACAAGTAAGAGCCTTTTAACCCTGTTTTGATGCATGGACAAAGTCATCTTCATCCTTTCTCCAGCAGTATCCTGTTACTGACTAGCTAACACCTTCTTCACAGTCAGGAAACTTTTCCTCTGAAGGAAAGCAAGGATTGGCAAGGTGCACCCACCTCAAGCCTGTAGGCAAATGTCAGACCACACTGCTATCAAGAAGAAAACCAGCATCTGCCATACTATTTGAGATGTGCAAGAGCTACATAGGATAATTTAGTAACTTCTGTTAAGTTTAACATGGCATCAAGGTGAGGTGCCATGACTGGAAGAAGCAGCTCTTTTCATTTCAGTCACACAGCTGAAAAACTTCAACCCCTCTTTCCAAATACATACTACTTATCAATACTGCTCACATCAATTTTAAGAAAATTGTCCTGCTTGGAAGCTGCTTTTCAAACACTATAGTCACTAGTACTAGTGAACTAACACTTCTTTTTTGACAAGGAGGAGTAGGAACACCATCACGGGAGGTTATATTAGTCATAATAATCATGTAAATCTAACACATTCTTCATTTTGTTAGAAAATGTACATCATATTATGTCCTTCTGGCATATAAAAATTAATGAGGCTCCCCTTTTTAAAGAGCTGTTAATCCTCTGTTGTAAACACAAGCAAGCCCTACATATTTGTCTGGCAATACTGCTCAGAGCAATGAGATCTGCAGCCTTGCGAGGAAATACTGTGTTCCACTAAGGTGAAAATATGGCAGGTTAAATATAACTGCACAAGTGCCAGTAAATCGGCACCTACAAATGATAATCTGAGCAGTGAAGTGTGTACAAAGGGGAAATTTCACAAAAGTGATAGAATGGTGATCAGAATAACGTGTGATGTTCCCAGGAGTTTTGAGAAAAACAGGCTGTGACTAAAATCTCAAGAGTGCTTTGCACAGATGAGAGCTCCAAGCAATTTGGAAAGTGACAACCAAAATATGGAAAACAGTGACTAAGCTATCTTCTATGAAGAGAAACAAACAAGTGCATCAAAGAAATGAGGTCTACAGATTTACTGAAACTCTCTACATTGCTGATCCTCTGTTTCATCTATTTCATGTCATAGACAGCTCTGCTCTGCTCTGAAATGCTAACCGGAAAGGTCTTTAGCAGCATTGTTAAATCAGCAAAGAAAAGGGTTCATACTGATGGCTTTTGAAAGTCAGGTAAAACCATCTAAGAAAATTGTTGTCAGGTTTACAACATCACAGAGTGGTCGAGGTTGGAAGTGACCTCTAGAGGTCATCGGGTCCAACCCCTCCACTCAAGCAGGGCTACCTAGAGCCGGTTGCCCAGGCGGCTTTTGAAGATCTTCAAGGATGGAGACCCCACAACCTCTCTGGGCAACCTGTGCCAATGCTTAGTCACCCTCACACTGAAAAAGTGTTTCCTGACATTCAAACGGAACCTCCTGTCCTTCCATTGGTGCCCATTGGCTCTGGTCCTGTCACTGGGCAATCACTGAAAAGAGCCTGGGTCCATCCTCTTTGCATCGTCTCTTCAGATATTTATACACATTGATGAGATCGCCCTGAGCCTGCTCATCTCCAGGCTGAACAGTCCCAGCTTTCTCAACCTTTCCTCACAGGAGAGATGCTCCAGTTCCTTAATCATTTTAATGGCTCTTTGCTGGACTCTATCCATCATGCGCATGACTCTCTTGTATTGAAGAGCCCAGGCCCAGACACAGCACTCCAGGTGTGGCCTCACCAGTGCTGAGGAGAGGGGCAGGATTACCTCCTGTCACCTGCTGACAATTGCATCTTCTGATGCAGCCTAGGACACTGTTAGCCACTCTGCTGCAGGAGCATGTTGCTGGTTGTTCATCAGCTTAGCATCCACCAGGACCCCAAGGTTTTTTTCTGCAGGTTATCTCTGGCTTCTCCCAGTAATACTTTTGCTATGCTCCGTCTCTTCCACCAACTGCTTCACCTCTTTCTTCCTTTCCTTCCCATTAACGGAGAGGCTTCTGGGATTTCCACAAGGTCAGGAAAATAACCATAGGTTGCCTGAGGAGGCACCAGTTTTCTAAAGTTGTATTTTCAAAGAATAGACTAGTTGGATGAGTTTGGTTAACCTGAAGTTTAAGTTTTATACATTAAAATAGAGTAGGAGAAATTTAAACGTGACCTAAGTCATAGATCAGCAGTTGAAGATGTGAGTGATTTAAACTGGGATGTTTTATAGTGATCATGGTAGTAAAAACAGATACTAGATTATTTAAAGACTGTTGTGCAACCATGCACACTTAAATTTTCCACACCTTTCTGTTCTTTTTTCTGTGCATCTGACATGAATCCTTCTCAAAAGTACCATGCCAAAATCACAGCTTTAGCTTTAGGCAGAGGTTCCCAAGGGAGGATAAAGCACAGAAGCAGTAAGACAGGGTCATGGGCTCACTCTCCCTCGCTGATAGAATCATAAAATCATTAAGTTTGGAAAAGATCTCAAGATCATCAAGTCCAACTGTCAACCCAACACCACCATGCCTGCTAAACCATATCCTGAAGTGCCATATTTACATGTTTTCTTGAACACCGCCAGGGATGGTGACTCCTCCACCTCCCAGGGCAGCCTGTTCCAATGCCTGACCACTCTTTCAGTAAAGATATTTTTCCTAATGTCTAATCTAAACCTCCCTCGATGCAACTTGAGGCCATTTCCTCTCATCCTATTGCTAGTTAGTTGGGAGAAGAGACCAGCACCCACCTCACTACAACCTCCTTTCAGGTAGTTGTAGAGGGTGATGAGGTCTCCCCTCAGCCTCCCATTCTCCACAGTAAACAAACCCAGTTCCAGTTCCCTCAGCTGGTGATGCTGGGGCAGGTGAGCGCACCGCAGCCCAGGGGCTGCCCCGCTGGCCCTGTTGCCCTTCTGTCTTTCTGCCCCCACAGGGCCCAGGACAAGAGCAGATTGTGGGGGAAATGAGACCTGGTGCCAGTCCCAAGCCAACAGCTCCATTATCTCTTGTCCCAAGAATGCTCCATATCTCCCTGACTGCTGCTACAGCTTTGCTGTGAAGCAGCCTTCATCTCCAGCTTTGCCCAGCCATGTTGCACGTTATTCTTCCATACCTAACTCAGCCATGCTGGTCTGCACCCCACAAGGACTAGGGGAACAGCAGCTACCCCATATGCATATCATAGAATCACAGAATGGTTGTGGTTGCTGAGTAAAACAGGACAGCTAATACTGTGTAATTTTTCCTAGTGTTGATATTTCATCTATAAATCTTGGCAATATTGGGAAAAAATAGCAAAGGAACGATGTAAAATTGTGACTTTGTAGTTCAGCTTCAGTGGAGAGTTAGAAAAAATGTAATATCTAATATTTATGTTCTTTTAACATTCGGAGCAGAGTGCTCAAGCAGAAACTAGTGAGGTAGAGAAATTCAAATTAAAAAACAGCACAATCTACATTTGCACATGTTCTGTGGGGATTTAGATCCTATGCAACCAGAGACATCAGTGATTCATCAGTGAATTAAAAAGAGGACTTTTCCCAAAACATAAATAATTTTTTCTTACAAGGAGCACTGCAGTTTTGTGCATATCCCAGCTTATATTGTACACTGCAGGCACTTAGTCTACAAGGTCAGTGATTCAGCTATGCTGCCAGAAGTGTCCCTTGTGACAAGTCACCTTGTTCCCAGATGGTTATGAAACAAGAGCATTGACGCTCTGTCAGAAATCTGTTGGGTGTTTTTTGCTCTCGTAATGTTTAGTCACATTAGAGCTACAGACAAGTGTGTGAATAACAGCCCTGGTGACTGTATTCCTTTGTGAACTCACAAAAAGTTTCAGCTTGAGCAGAACTGGCACCAACTTCCCAACACTGTCTTATCAACATCCATCAACCCCGGCCTGCAGTGACCTCTTCCAGCAGTGAGCTTTGTTTAAATCCAATTTAGGCAGCAGTTTATGTGGTGGCCAAGGCTTGCAATGCTGACGTGGTTCTGTTGATGTGGCCAACTGAACCAAGATCACCAGCACCTTTCACATAGTTCTCCTAACAGTAAATAGAAGGTAATTGTTGGTCATTATCTATCCAGCCTGGAATGTGTTATTAACCGATTTTTATGTCCCTAATGACTATTTTTTGCATCTATATGACTATCTTTAAAAGACAGCTCAGGGAGCTATTCCTAGCAAGATGTTCAGGCCTTGATATTAGTAGATAAATTACTCCATAAAGCAATTAAAACTCTGCAAACAGTGGGAAGAAATCCAAGGGGACTACCTAAAGCCTAAAACTATCCTGTGAAGACTACTGTCTCCAAGCTTCCTCGTTCAGCAGTGAAAAATAAGTTTTCTTGGGCACAGTTCAACACAAGACCAACATTAGTCACCCTGCACCTCCCTCTAGAATAAAGTCCCAGTGGAAGCCTAGGGTTATTAGTTTTATGAGGCTTAAGTAAACAGGATGTGAAAGACCCTTAAAGAGGCACTTTGAACGGAAAAGAACAACAGGGGCTTTGCAAGATTTTTTGTTATTTTTTACAGTATTTTTGACTGCTCAAAAATACTCCATAATTCTGCAGATCCATAAAATCTTAATTCTCAATTAATAACACTGTCAAATTTCTTACGGGAGAAATTTGTAGGGAAGGATGTTACTTTTTATTGGATGTACCCCAGGTTATGATGTCCCTGTGACTTCCTTTGCGATTTTGTTATTTCCCCAGTCCTTCCTGACAATTTCAGTCTGACAGCCCAACACATCTGTAGGGAAATGCAACAACAAGAGTTAGAGAACAAGATAACACCTGTTTTGACATGGTTACTATATAAAAAATATTTAAAAGATCTGGTGTCTGGTTATGGGTGAGGCATACAACTAGGTAAACCTAAGTCTTGGGTGGGGATCAAAGGAAAGGAGGAAGGAAAAGCACTGCCTGCCTGCGCTTATTAATTCCACAATTATATTGCAGGCACTGTTGGGATCCCCTATTGCAGAGACCCACCCCCTTTACTTTGTAGCAGCTTACTGGTTTACACTATTCCACTCTCACTTATTCACAATAAACCTCATATTAAGCTGCAATAGCTTAGTCATTACAAGATTTTGACTCAAATAGCATAACAAAATTCTACCGACACAACTGGTATTCTTAGACCATCATGATTATAGAATGGAAATTCACATATATTTTGAGGGAAAAAAACCAAAAAAATCAATTTAGAAATTACCAGTTTGATATGCATGTAAAGAAATCATATGATCTATAAAAAGCCTATTAATAAAATGCTGTATACTACTAAAGTGAAATGTGCTAATTAAACCTCTCAGTAGCCATTTCATAGTTAGACATATATATTATCATAGTGCTTTGATTATGGTAAATACTGAGATATATTTTCCAACCCTCACAATATATTTTTTTAAGTATTGTAAAACTGTATTTTTCTAGTGCAAGTGCTTATATGTAAAGAAATTAAGCATCCTATAGAAAACAAAATGGATATACTGATTTTGAAACACAAGTACTTCTTATACATAAGTGACAAAACTGGATGGAAACATTTCTGATAATGTGGTTAAACACTGATTAAAACATAGTAGGCCAGATCCTGATCCCACGCATATTATCCACAGAAGTTGACCCATACAAGCCTGGATAGCGTGCTAGCACATCCTGATGCTCGAAACCATGCACACACATCCTAAGACACCTTAGATGCTTCCCATGGAGAAACTTGAAGTGACAGAGAATCAAAATAGCTCTTACTGCAAAGTAAGCAGTGCAAGATAGGGATGTACACATCGCATATTAGTCCTCCATAGAAAGTAAGAATTTTTAGCTGTGGTCCGAGTGATTTTATGATAATGGCAGAGGTATTTACAGGAATATAAAATGGTTACATTCAGAGGATTGTCTTCAAATATTTCCCTGATGCCTAGAATTCTTCCCATATATATCAGAGTTAAGATATACTGCAGCTGTCGAGCAGCTGTAATGATAGCCCATTACACATTACAGAGCAAGAAACTAGTTTAATTGGTTCCTTATAAAGAGGCAGTCTTGGCCTTCGTATATAATTTGGGTTATAATTCACTGGAAGCAGCCTAAAGGGGATTTTTCTGTTATTTTAATCACCATGACTTCATTCAAAGTCTTCTTTCAGATCAGATTAATAATCCTGTCTGGTAATATTCCATATATTTCACCTAAACTTTCTAGACAACTGGCTAGCTACAGGGGAATGAAAATTTGTAATGCCGCTACAGTGTTCTCCATGGCCATACTGGAATGTAAAGCAAATGACACACCTTCGGCAACTTTTCCTTATTTGGGTTCCTCCTTATCCTATTAATGCAACAAGTGGATTCCTAAGATCTTATACACTGATTGCTTAACTTTTTCTTTCTGACAAGCATTCAGCATGTGATAACATCTAGCTGTTTGTTAGCTTGTTCTCTTTGTCAGATCCTTTGAACTGATTAAACAGCTTATCAAACTGATTTTTCATCACGTTCAAAGCTGAAACCTGCTCCATCACTTTCCATCAAAGAAGGTAAGATTACAAAGTTGCCAACACATTAGAGACCTCTGAAAAATCTCTTCCATTCCTACTTTTCTCTGCTATTGCATTTCACATCATCTCTGCAAATACCTTACCTTAAGTGGTAGTGCCATGTCTTCTGAAAAAAAAAATTGTATGCAACCAGTTATACAGATTAAAATGGTGCTAAGAAACACTGTGGTGTTTTACTGTGGCAAAGCAGTTGTTTCAAACAATTGATAGGTCCTGTTTCAACATCACTGATATTTCTTAAGTTAGAATTTCATGGTCCACAGTTCGTGTAAAAGTCCTAATCAAGTAACCTAAATATCCTCTTTAAAGACTGTATAATTACATTAAATGATGTTTCCCATGAAAAGATAAACCAAAGGCACAGGGATTAACGCAACCATTCTTGGGCAAAGCTTTCTAAGAAACTAGGAAAAATTAATTTAACAGATATCCATGTGGTATAACAGCAGCATGATGCTGCTCCCTCCTCAGTACATCATCTTAGGTTCCTACAGCAGATGACAATGTGGTCTCCAATGCACTTCTGGCATTTTGCTTCCTGTGGTTTTGAGGATTTTCTTTGCAGTGTCACAGGGCTACTAAATACTCTTCAAGAAAAAATGGTTGCCAGAGCTACAGATGATTATTGCAACTCCAAAAACCTTTCTTTTTACCAACTCATTTCTCACATGCTAAAATCCGAATGCAGCAAATAAATTGTGTGTATACATGTATAGAACTGAAACCACTCTTCTGCTTAAAATTAACCAGGGACTTAATTATACGCAGGCTAAATTAGCTGCCAAGTGCTCTCTTGTGCCAACATTCTAATTTAAGGGAAATAGATTTATTTGCAGGTGCTTGGAAATTAACCAAAAGGTTTAGTGGTGCTGTGTCAAAAGCTCACTGTGCGTTTTCCATGGAATTTATCCAAGAGATATGTCCTGTTTCTAAATGCCAGACACTACCTATATAACTAATAGGTCACTGTGAATTTTAGTTTATGTAAACAACTTGTGCAGAACATGCAGAAGGTATCAGAGTTCAGTCTGCCTGCTGCTAGACTGAGGGAATACAGCGAGGGTGAGCTCATCCTACTTCCATTTTCAATGTACTTTGTGATTTTGAAGTTTAACTTCAACACACATGTTTATTCATTTGCAGCTCAGTTCAAAGAGTAGCTGTGTGGCAAGTAGAGAACAAAGAGTACCTGAAAGGGTCACAGGCTAGAAAATATCAATCAGTGATGATCTTGTTTTTCCTACAGTGCTGCTCTCATAGTCTGTCTTTAGACAGGCTTGAGAAAGGAAAAGAACATGAAATACATTGTCCAACAGCAGCCTGGAAAAGACCCTGTGGCTTAGTCTAGACACAAACCTCTTCCAATTTCTCTTTACTAAAGGCGAAGGAATAACTTGTGGGTGATCTTTGCCTATTACATAATCCGTCCACCACAAGTGTTGGGAAGATCCATGGCTCTATTAATTCTCTAATTTCCTTCTCACATTGCCTCCTTGACACAAAAGCACATTGACATCTGCCTACTCATCACAAGTGTCTTACTGACTGGCATAAGTGTTAAAATGTAGTCTTAATCTAGCTATATATCAGTTTGTATGTGTAAACCTGCAAAGTTCAAAGGAAGATAAGTTTTTCAGGGAAGTAAATGATATCATGTTTGCCAAACAGCCAGGCTTAGAAGAGCTCATCTGTACAGTAATACTGTTTATGGGTGTCTGTCAAAACTTTGTCTCATCACTATGCCAGGCCACCTTGCACCAAAATTAAAATATATTCTTCAGGTCAATGTTATATCATGTTTTGACCTTGGAGCCTCTGAGCTCAAATAAGAGTGAAAAAGTGACAGCAAATTTGAAAGAACTGTCAACCCAAAGCCTAGCAAATACACAAGGAAGGAGGATCCTGGGCTGTGTTAATAGCAGTGTTGCCAGTAGATTGAGGGCAGTGATTATTCCCTTCTGCTTGGCACTTGGTAGATGGCATCTAGAATACTGTGTCTGGTCTGGGGGCCCCAATACAGGAGAAAGATCAGTTAAACCAGTGCACATCCAGTGGAGGGCCACCATGATGATTGGGGGCTGGAGCACTCCTATGAGAAAAGGCTGACAGACCTGGACCTTCAGCCTGGAGAAAACAGCTTTGGGGGTGACCAAATAATGCCTTGCCAGTAACTGTGAGGAGGTCACGGAAAAGACAGAGCCAGGCTAATACAGCAGCGCATGGTAGGAATGCCAGAAACAACAAGCACATTGAAGCAAGAGAAGTTCAGACAACATGTAAAGAAAAACTTTTTCACTTTGAGGACAGTGACAGTGAAAGAGTTTGCCCAGAGAAGAAGCACAGTCTCTGTCCTTAGAGGTTTTCAAGATCTGACAGGATAAAGCCCTGGTCCAATCTCATATATATGCCTCTTTTGAGAAGAAGGTTGGTTTAGAAACCTCCTGAAATCCCTTCCAACTTAAATTTTCCCATGATCCTATGCAATATTCTTAAGAGAAGGGAGATTAATCTAGTTGGGTGTCTTCTGTGTACACTTACTCAGGACATTAATTTTTTGCTGCTAAACTCAATCTCATTTATCAGTTTCATAAGTGAAGGGTACGAACATGTTATCACAGGTACAGCTACAATGATCATACTTTTTACATTTTAGTGTTGCACAGACATACTGCCTACCGCTAGCTTAAATCATCTGCTTCACGTAGTAGTCACATTCTGGCTCAAGTCTGAGCAGACATTTATGGATTCAGATGGAGTCTTCAATTGAACAACAACTCCCTCCTCCCCAGTAAGAAAGGAGTAAGGCAGTTGAATTGCCAGTAATCAGTCAGATATGGGACACTAAGATATGACATTTTAAAAGCAGTAAGTCCTACTCTTTATTTGCAAACATCAAAGGATAATTTGAGTAACTGTACTTTCCAGTGTACCTATTTCTCGGGTACCTGGACAAAATTTATTTTTAATCTCAGATCTTCTCACAGGTTCTATTTATAATGGAAAGCAAGGGGCATGCATACCTACAAAAACATCTGCATTTAACAATGTCTATAAATGCTATTATATTCAATGATATTAGAATTAATTAATGATAGTTAATTGCATTACTATATTAAACGCTAATATAAAATGCAACCAGGTAATTGTTTAAGAAAAGGTGATCTTCACCTCTGCTAATGATGAATCTTCCCTCAGTCTCAGGCAAGGATAAAAAGAAAGACCCTCATGTCCTACTTATTCTGTGTTTAAACACAGAATCATAGAATCATAGGTTGGAAAAGACCTCAAAGATCATCAAGTCAAACCATCAACTCAGCACCACCATGCCTACTAAACCACATCCCGAAGTGCCATATCTACACGTTTTTTGAACATCTCCAGGGACGGTGACTCCACCACTTCCACGGGCAGCCTGTTCCAATGTCTGATGGCTCTTTCAGTGAAGAAATTTTTCCTTACATCTAATCTAAACTTTCCTTGATGCAACTTGAAGCCATTTCCTCTCGTCCTATCGCTAGTTACTTGGGAGACGAGACCAACACCTGCCTCACTACAACCTCCTTTCAGGTAGTTGTAGAGAGGAAGAAGGTCCTTCCCTCAGCCTCCTCTTCTCCAGACTAAACAGCCCCAGTTCCCTCACCCGCTCCTCATAAGACTTGTTCTCCAGACCCCTCACCAGCCTCGTTGCCCTTCTCTGGACACTCTCCAGCACCTCAATGTGCTTCTTCTAGTGAGGGGCCCAAAACTGAACACAATACTCCAGGTGCAGACCTACCAGTGCCGAGTACAGGGGCACGACCACCTCCCTGCTCCTGCTGGCCACGCTATTCTTGGTACAAGCCAGGATGCCGTTGGCCTTCTTGGCCACCTGGGCACACTGCTGGCTCACGTTCAACCGGCTGTCAACCAGTATCCCAAGGTCCTTTTCCGCCAGGCAGCTTTCCAGCCACTCTTCCCCAAGCCTGTAGCATTGCATGGGGTTGTGGTGACCCAGGTGCAGGACCCGGCATTTGGCCTTGTTGAACCTCATACAGTTGGCCTTGGCCCTTCGATCCAGCCTGTCCAGATCCCTCTGCAGAGCCTTCCTACCCTCCAGCAGATCAACACTCCCACTCAACTTGGTGTCATCTGCAAACTCACTGAGGGAGCACTCAATCCCCTCATCCAGATCATTGATAAAGATGTTAAACAAGTCTTTTCCAACATAAATGATTCTATGATTCTATTAATAAGAGGGAATTAAATGGGAGGGGAGAGGAAGAAAAGGGAGAAACTGTTGTGTTAAGAGAATGTCATCACTTGAGGTTGAGACTTCAGGAGGCAATTGCAAAAGGCAGCTAGGATAAAAGAGAGAGGACCTTGAAAGGAATCTGCAAAGAGTGTGGAAGAAGAAAAAGGGGAAGATATAGTCATAGATAACTAGCAGACCTCTAAACGAGTGGACAAGTAGAATGAATGAATAGACTGAGGGATGGGAAATTCTAACAGAATTCACTTCACTCTAAAAGGAGCACTGGCCATGCCGAACTGCCTCAGGAAGATCCTGTCTGCCTCTCTTTCTCTACAGCAGCCCAGTCTTTCAGTGAGTGAACCAGTCTTCTAGGAGCTGATGTGGAAGCCTTCCCAAACCTTTATCCAGGCTGCTGCAATCACAGACTGCCTCAAGACACTGCAAAGTTGGTGAAGAAGTTAGCAAAGTACGTTTTACTGACCACTGGTTAATATATTTTGTATTACTGCCCAAAATATACACAAAGCTACGCATCATTACTTGATTGATCATATAGGGTTTTCTTGAACTATGCTATGTGCAGGTACAAACCTGCACCTTGTTGCCACGCCATACGGATCCCAAAGACTGAAAGCAAAGTTTTAGTGCATACATTGGAATCAATAAATACAGAAAAGATCTTTTGTCATATATACAAGTATATATACACACCTACTTCTATCATGCTAAGGTGCTAAACACTGCCAAAAATAACTCCACGATATTTTATAGTTTTTGTCATACAGGGTTTAAAGTTGCAAGAGCGTGTGTCTGCTGTAGAAGGTGCAAGTGTGTTATTTCTGACACTAGATGGCAGGAGATTGAAGTAAATTATTTCCAGTGGGTCAGAGTAGCCTTCTTAAGAAATCCGTCTAAAAAACCAATGCCTGCCGTTTTGTAAATCAGGTAATGAAATCAAACTGAAAGATATAGTGAGGATTCTGCAATAAAGCAGAACAGATTTTTATGTTTTTAAAGCTCTTTCTTGGAGAATGACTGTTTGTTCAAATAGACACATATAACCTCAGTAATGAGATGGACTTCATCATGGGTTAAAAAAATGGTGGAACTGATTCCACAAATTTCAAATCCAGTGAAGTTTTCCCAGATGTGATTAGAAGCCAGTGGTGTATTTAGAAACTAAATTACATGTAAGAAAATTGTGAAAACCTCGAACCTCGAAGTCCATGTTTGTTAGAGAGATTGGGACAAAACCTAATGGGAAAGACCAGGCTATTCCTCATGTAAAGGCTTTTTGTATCTTCTACTAAAGTGCTACTTAGCACAGCTAAAGGAAATAAACTGGATTAGAGGCACTGAGATCGATAAGTTAAAGTTCATACCTACCCTTTGCTCCTGTGCTGGTTTTAGCCTGGACGGAGCTAATTTTCTCCTAGTAGCTAGTATGGGGCTGTGTTTTGGATTTTTGCTGAAAAGTGTTGATAACACAGGGATGTGTTTGTTATTACTGAGCAGTGATCATACAGCATCAAGTCCTTTTCTGCTCCTCACACTGCCCCACCAGTGAGTAGGCTTGGGGTGCACAAGAAGCTGGGAGGGGACACAGTCGGGACAGCTGACCCCAACCAACCAAAGGGATATTCCATGCCATATGGCATCATGCTCAGCATATAAAGCTGGGGGAAGAAGAAGGAAGGGGGGGGACACTAAGAGTGATGACGTTTGTCTTCCCAAGTAACTGTTACACGTGATGGAGCCCTCCTCTCCTGGAGATGGCTGAACACCTGCCTGCCGATGGGAAGCAGTGCATGAATTTCTTGCTTTGCTTCGCTTGTGTGCATGGGTCTTGCTTTACCTGTTAAACCGTCCTTATGTCAACCCACAAATTTTCTCACTTTTACCCTTCCAGTTCTCTGCTCCATCCCATGGGGAGGAGTGAGCAAGCGGCTGTCTGGTGCTGAACTGCCAGCTGGGGTTAAACCATGACAGCTCCCTTCTAAAAGTTTTTTCTTCATAGTCCCTGGCTTAAATCTGCACTAGTTTTTGGACAGGAATCTTCAGTGTTATCAGTGCTTCTTAATGCAATTCTTATAAGTATCCCTTGTGATTTGTCACACAGCATCATGTTGTCTGAGAGGGACAGACGTACTACAACAGCCTTCCTACAGAGCTGATAGATTCTTTGGGCTGCAGGGAGTCACTTGCCCCTTACAGCAGCTCTTGCTTTAGTACTGGACTTGCAAATAGACAGTGCCTCGTCCAGCTCTTCAAGCCCAGGAGGCTGATGTGCTGCCGGAAAGCTGGAAAATGAGAAATATCAGGTATGCCTTATGGGCGGGGGATTTTTGTTATGGGTTTATTTTTTAAAATTAATAATTCTTGATAGGACTGCCTCCGTCAATTCTTACGATTTTCCAGAGGTGTTGCTGTCACTGGCAATTGAATCTCAGGACAAGCAGGAGAGGTGCCTATTCCACACGCTTAGTATGAAAGAGATTGTAAAGAAGGGAATGTGGCATTGTTACTGAGAAGTTTTGATGATCAGAGTAAGTAGTTCCTGGTCCGTTGTCAAAAGCAGACCCTGACGCTTGTTCTGCAATTACCTATATCATGCCACAAGTGATCTGCCCTAGCTAGAAAGACAGAATATATCTCCACAGCTATATGGGGCTGCCCTGGAAAAACAGCACAGTGAGCTGTGGTGACATATGGTCATACTGATTCTTTGATTTTAACAACTTTGAGTGTCATTGAATGCCTGGAAGGATACAAGACCCCAAAAGACATCCTCACTCTTGCATTCACTGAGTGTTTTGTCAGCCTGTTTCTTTCTAAGAAACATGTTTTAGAGCAGTTACTAGTTACATCCATCACACAAGGCTGTAGTTAAGATAATACAGAGCCAGTAAGACTAGCTGACACTTTTCACTTTTCATTAATTGCTCTCTGAAAATGAGGAGTATCATTATACCTCTTTTCTAGACAGGGAAACTTAAGCTGAGGAAGATTATGTAGTTTGTGCAGGGTAATCTGACGGCTAGGAGCAACATCCAGTCAAAAAGTTAAGTCCCTCAGTCTCGTGGCCCCAGATTCTAGCCACTGTCTCCCAATAGCATGGTAAATACCCATAAATAGGGTTTGGTTCCTTATGTCATCTAGTAACTTTTGCTTTTATATTGATATTTTATAGGTAGTGGGTGAGTAGGAGGTCAGCTAATCGCTGGTAGTGGAAACTGGCCTAGTCCCGATTTCCTGCTAAACCACCTCAGCTGATGGTCCCTTCCACATTTAATGTGGATCCTATCAAATACAGGATACTTGTCTCAGATGTTGTAAAATAACCATCTACAAACAGGAAAAGTAGGTCATACTGAACTTAAACCACACAAATGATTCTCTGTAACTCATTGCTCCTCTGCTTGTTACACTGGTTGAATTTGGTTTGTAAGTAAATGCTTTCCCGTAGTGACTTTACATTTACTTCCAAATCAGAAATGAAAGTCCTATATTCCTATATCAAACTTAATACTTATATCCATAGAACCCTGCTTAGGTGATTCCTATTAATTACAATTTCCTAATAACCACCACTTTCTGTGTTCATCTGTCAGCTAGTTGTTAAACTATGAATTTGCACTTTATTGATATTGCATAGAGCTATTTTTGATTTGTGCTAATCAGAATGTCAGGCAATATAAAATTGCATACTGTACTTCTTAGAAGTCTGAAAGTATTGCACCTTTATGGCAAGCAATCTAACTCCCAGAGGGGTAGCTTATACTTTGTGAACAAATGTCAAGCATCCTTGATTTAAATCTTTTGAGGTAGTTTTTTTCACAAACCATACTGACTAGCATTACTGAATCACAGAATGTTAAGGGTTGGAAGGGACCTCTGTGGGTCATCTAGTCCAACCCCACTGCCAAAGCAGGGTCACCTACAGCAGGCAACCTCTCCACTCCAACTACCACTCTTATCTCCACTGCAGCCCTCACATTTTTTTTCTAATTTCGCCCTGTAGCAACCACTCCTCTGTCTTACCTAGAAATTGTATCAGACCAACAAGCCTTATGCCTAGCTGGATCAGCCACTTTGCCTTTATAGTATATAATATGAAACAGCATTTGACTTTTCCAGAAGCTTTTCAAAAATCCAGTATTTATTTAAAATCACGAGGGGCTGGGATACAGCTTCTCTGGCCATGCTGATTAATGTATATTTTTTATCCCTTGTTAAATATTGTTTATGTTCCTCCTTGATTACTGCAGAAATGAATTCCTGATTCTCTTGTGGTATAAGGATATAACGTTGCTTCTTTCCAAACACAGAACAGGTTTTCCTATTAAACACTTCTGCTATTTCTACATTATTACTAACAATTTATCCATCAAGCAGTTGCTCTTTGCCACTGCTAGGATTTACACTGTACCAAATGTATTTAAAACCTTTTGTTTCTGCTCTTGCCAGCCATGAATTTCTTCCTGATGGCTTCGGGTCCTCTTATAATTCAAAATTTATGAAGTGCAGAAAATGTGTATCCATAGCTGTATATTTCTAATTTTTTCTCATTGCATATTTCTTTTTTGTAGTTGTTGTTTAATTGCTGCACCTATTTCACTACTGAACCAGGATGGGTTTCTAGACAGTGCTGTCCTGTTTCTTGGGAAATAGAAATTGTTTAATTGTGTCTTCAGGCCATAAAATAAATTCTCTTTAAAGAACATTCAATTCATTACAGTTTTTATTTCCATATATTAGAGTGATGTTTAGGAAACAACTCGTCTTTTTCCTTTAGCCTTTAACAAATCCCAAGCAGTGCCCTTCCTGGGCTTTGTTAACATATTGATCCATAAGTATTCAAGATCCCACAATTCTTTCTTAATCAACTTTCAAACAGTTAACACTATTTAATGTGAAAGACCTTACCGTTTATGGTTTTTACTCTCTTTGCCCTTGCTACATGAGTTAAAAGCAGTTTCTCTGCAGTAGGTTAACTGGCCTTTTTGAAGTATTACAGAGGAAGACTGTATTACAGCTGTTCTAGAAAGAGATGCCCTCAATTATCTGCATTTCTGGTTGGTAACTGAGAATATTGATAGAATGTGCAACTACCTCTAAACCACCCGATGGTATTTTGAACACCAAAGATGTGTGGGATGGAAGGAAACAACATGGCACTTCTCTTGCCATGGAAGGTAAGAACATATTCCAGTGGAGGGATGATACTGCCTTCAGATAGCTGTGTGGCAATTTCCTCTTAAGTATTGACCTTCCCAGCTGTTAGAGAAAGCTCTAGATTATCAGTCTGAATCCTTGGATTTAATCCAAAGAGAACTGTCTCTGAGCTAAGAGATTTTTGCTATGGAAACTGTTTCCATGGTGCATGGATAATCTAATTCTGAGTATCAGATGTATCAACAAATTTGACAGAGTCTGACCAAAGTACATATAGACTTATTTTCCATTTTCTTGAAAACAACAGTATTCTCATCTGCAGTTACTTGTTTATGCACAGTGATAACTGCGTCACAGAAAACAAAATGGGATTCTGCCAAAATACTTCCATATTAATGAAGATGTTGCTTGGATAGACTAGCTCTGACAGTTCCTATGGATCTTCACAACCAAGCTTTGCACTAATAGAGGGCAGCAAACTGTAATTCATTCCCAGGGAAAAGATCCCACAGCTCTTCTTACTTGGTGTCTTAGAATAAGGGGAGTTTTCACTCTGTGTAGCCCAGGTTCAAATATGTTCATTGCTTGTCTGGTGCATGTTTTGGGCAGCAAAGCAGGACACCATCTGGGCTGGGGGAAAAGAAACCCACAACTTTTAAAATTTAGCAAGGTAGTTGAATTGATAATTGCATAATTGAATTGACAATCGAATCTGAATTTTTTCACCTGGAGAACTTATCTACTATGCTTACTTAAGCTTCACGTATACCTGGGCTAAATGTTATTGGAAATTATTATCCCACTTCTACAGTCACACAGAGATTGAAGGATGATATATGAAACACTTTTAACAGTGCTGAGAAACAGCAAAGAAAGGCGTCAGAGAGGTAACAAGTTGGCATCCACTAACGCACTCAGAAAAGTGAAAGACGGTTTAACACGCTCCTAAGGGGTAAAGGTATCTTCTACTCTGCTTGGCTGTTACTGCTCAGTGTTTTCATGTGTTTGTTTGTGGACAGTAACACAGCAGCTGAAAAACATTTTTTTTAAATGTATTGCTTTCAGGTTTTTTTTCTTGTTTCACCACAGTGAAACAGCCTACCAGAGACAAATACATTTTTACATTTGCGAGGGCAGGGTGGGGGGAGTATCATTTGTTTATATAGGGAAGTTTAATCAATCCAAGTAAAAATAAAGGTGCGAAAAATTTGCACTCCTGCCACTTGTTGTCATCCCTGAAATCACCACGTTTAAGAGAGCAAAGAGTGATGGAGACTGCCTCCCACGCAAGTTATCAAACACTAGGTACTTTATTTAATGAAGAAAAAGAGATACTGCATTCAGATCACATACTATATAAGGTCTAGCTTAGAGGTCTCGCTTAGATAACTCTCTCCATCAACAACAAAGAGAAAAGGCTAAAATGTCATTTAAAATGTTCTTTAACTATATCACATGTCCTTCCTGCACTGTAACGCTGTGTGAAACGGCATTACCAACAAGGATGTCAGGTGAAAGCAACTCTTGGTCTGCCCTGGAGCAAAATATTAATGAGAATCTTCAGCAATTTTTTACTTTCCTTCTACAAACTGTTTTCAGTCCTTTCTCTTAGTAAAGAGTTAGAAACAGTTTTATAGGTTGTCCTTTAAAATTCTTGAAGGAACAGGCCCTCAGCAGCAGATTAATACAGAAAACTTTTTAGGCGTATTTTAATCTTTCAGTGCACGTTTCTGGATCCCACAACTTCCACCAGAGAATGAAATGATGAAATTCTCATGTAAATTCTTTCCTGAACCAAATTTATGTAAAGTCAGCGCTTGTTAAGTGAGTAGAATATTTTTCAAATTAACTCAATGGCTGGAAATTCAAGTAGAGTGTTAATCAGAAATATGGGGGTTTGAGTTCAGATTATTTTTTTGGCACAGCATTTTCCTATTTATGACCACACTGCAACTTCTGGTACCCAAAAGCTTCTGCCACCCTGCCTCTGCTGGTTTTGTAAGCACTCACCTCTGTTGCGAACTGCAAGGCGATGCGTGTGTTCACTGCTTCAGCTACCAAGGTGGAGCAGATAAACATCAAGTTAACGTCAGGGAGCAGAAAAGCTGGCCTCTCCCTGGGGACGGGGACAGGGACAGGCCCAGGCCAGGACGTGGGCCCAGCTTGGTGGGGCCCATGGCTGGGCAGGGAAGCCGGGGACACCAGGACAGCCCCAGCCCCAGGCATCGGGCACCTCCCTGGGGATGGGAACAGGCCCAGGCCAGGACGTGGGCCTGCGGGTGGGCCGAGCTTGGTGAGGCCCACGGACAGGCAGGGCAGGGAGCTCAAGATCGGCCCTGCTGAGGCTGAGAGGGGGCCGTGGGCAGGGTGGGGGGAGGGCAGGTGGGGCCCTCGGGGCCCTGGCAGTTCTCCACCTCCCACCTGAGACAATTTCCTCTCATGGCCAAGCTCACGGGCACTCACAGGGGGGTTTAAAGTTGGTGACAGACAGGTGGTATTGTCTCACCGTAATGCTGCCTGCTTGTAAGCCGCAAAGATGCTCGCATTAAACGCGCTTTTGGGGGCCCTCTTGTTTTTCTCCTCTGTTCTCTTTTCCAATATATTTTAGCAGATGTAGACTTTATTCCCTGGCTTTTCAACGTTTCAGAACTGGAATGACAGAATCCTGTAATACCAGAATTTTTGACCATTTATGTTTTCCAGTCGTTTCAGCATTTTTCAGTATTCAAGTTGCATAAAGCTCTGGAGTACATGCTACCTAATTATATACAGTTTCAAGCTATTGAGGCATCCAGATTTGAAGGAGGACAATCAAAATATCATTCCAGGCACAGATGGTAAAATGACCTGAAAATTATCAGGCAATGTTAAGGGCGAGAAAGGGAGGAGAAGGAAAGACACTCTTCATGCCAGTGCAGCTGACAGATAAATTCACAACTCAGTAGTTTCTGTTTCACCTACCTCCAGTATGACATTCTGCATAATGTTCCCTTTCCTCCCGGCAGATACAATGACAGCCCACTGCAGCACGTCTGCAGCTGGGAGTTGTCTGGGGAGTCACACACCACACTATTGCACTGAACTTACTCTTTCCAAAGTACTTTTCCCTTCTAAATATTTTCATATGTGCACATATGGTAAATGCTAGCTGATACAAATAAAACCTCAGCACCTGTCATCTTTCGTGCACACTGGCTGCTATATAGCAGTTACAAACACAGTTTGCTGGTTCAGAAGTCACTTCGATTTCTCACAGTGTTTCAAAATAAACATTGTTATTATTTTTCCTTTAAACATTATAAAAAAATCATTAGCAGGTATCAAAGGATTGCAAATAATGTGTATAGTAAAACTGGATACTGAACATCATCTTTCATTGTGAATGTGCTGTTCCCCTTACAGTAAAAGAAATGAAACTGTATCTAAGCCTGAGTATGCTCAGACAAATTTGAGACTCTGTGAACTAGTGTGTTTGCCTTTTAAATTAAAAATACAATCTAATCAAATTCACTAACAGCATATGTTCCACTGGTTATTGTCAGGAGACCCAAATGCTAGACTTCGAGTTGGCAATGACTTGCTCTTTCACCTGAGGCAAATCATTCAGCCTCCCCGTATCTTAGTATCACCATCTGCAAAACAGCTCAAAAATACTGGTTACACGAAGCTAGAGGAAGGCGCCCACCTTTAATGACTGCAAAGTACAGAAGTTCAGAGAGGGCTGGAGGAATGTGCAGTACAAGTTCAATGTATTACTAGACACAAATCATTTGTACAGAAAGTGCATACACATGATTTATGTAGGAGGTACAAGAAAATTCTAAATTGTCATCTTCGTATTTCCCAGTGTGAAATTCGCACCAGGACAGAAAAGCTAAGGAAACTGCTTGGCTAATGGAAGACTGACTTTTCACTCAAATGAAAATCCTTTAGGTTCAGATATAGGAAATCTTTTTAATGTTGTTTCTCTATGAGTGCTAGCAAGGGTAAAGAGACATCTGAGACAAAGTCTATGTACAGTCACATTGCAATTTGTTTATGCAGTTACATACATCTCTCACAAAAAAAATAGAGTTTAAGAACTGTCATGAGCAATGCTTTCTTTCAGAACTCTTGGCCAAAAGTTTAAAACCAAGTGGCCACATGCGTCTTAAAGCAGAATCTCACGACAGAACAAGCTTTCCTTCACAATGTTCCCTGCCGTAGATCCTTCAAAGAATATTTATTTCTTCTATAGGTAGTTTTAAGAAGGAATTCCATACATATAAAGAAAGCTGTGAACACAAGCATAGCAGTCTTTCCGAGACTAAAACCATGCTCAGGAACAGAATTAATCAGGTTACGTAACACTGTCGTCTGATGTTATCTATCAGTTTGGATTCTAAAGACTCCTGCAGGGCCTTCTGTTGATGGTTTGTCCATTACACATCTCATTTCCTTTAGCTGCTTCTAAACCATATCCGTATTTAAACCTCTGTAATTTCTACAAAACAGAAAAGATTATTTAACCTTTGTTCCTGCCCTTCTGTAGAGTAACAGGATAATAGCAGAACAGAAGACAGAAATGCTTTAAGTGAAAGTTCCATTTTTTCACTTAATTGAATCATTTTATAACAGTCCAGTGCCATTGGCACAAGTCCAAATAAAATGACTCAGTGATAGTAATGCAGCATCCCCAAGTAAGCTGAAGACATCATGTCAAGATACTTAAATGCAAAACTCATCCATTGTAAAGACACTTGTAACTCATTTTAGAAAGCTAATTACATCTGAATACGCTCCAAGGCAACGCTCAGCACTGGTTCATTGATACAAAACTAGCTGGTCATTTATTCTTTCCTGTGCTGCCATGTCTGGGGCCGTAGCAAGGGCAGGGCAATGGTGACACCCTCCCGAGTCGTCAGCAGACCCAGCAAGAAGGACCACAGACCTGTGTTAGGAGGTCGGGCAGGAGGTTGCAGCGACTCAAAGGAGATGGTAGTGGGGATGGTTGGGGCAGAATGTGCTTCTGTATGCAGGTAGACCTCCTACACACAGAAGCACAGACACCCCTAAGAGTCTTGCCTCCGCAGTGGCCTAGTACCCCAGCTCACTTCAGACTAGCTCAGGTGCCAACAGCAGCCTGTCCCTGGCAGGGCAAAGCTCAGCACAACCCAAATCATCGAACCTGGGAGTGGGTAAGACCTCAGGCTATCAGCTCTCTGTTGCTACAGTAACACTCCTGACTAGGGAAAGTGGTTAGGTAAAGTTAACTCAGCCCTGGCACTCACACATGGATTACAGAATCACAGAATGGTAGGGGTTGGAAGGGACCTCTGTGGGTCATCTTGTATCGCTTTCATGATCTTTTAAACCCCAAACCAAATTTAGCACAGAATCAGCAGGGCCTATTGCACTGTCCTTCATCCCTCAAGGTCTCTGTGTGAGTTAAAACAAACAGAGGCCGGATCTTGAAAAGGACATTGCACTCAGTCAACTTCAATCTTTTTTAACTAGTTATAGCAGTGTAAATCCCAGCATGAGCACGCTTATTCCAATTTCTTATTAACCATAATAAATCATATTATTAATATGATTTAAACTAGATCAGCGTAAACCTTGTTTAAACTCCTGTTTCTGAACTGTTACGGCTCTAACAAACGTGCAGCAAGGATTGTTTATTCAAGCTAATGCAACCTTCTTATGAAGGTGACAGCTGGGTCAGCTCAAAGGTACAAAACGTGCTTATAAAAAACTATTTCCCTTTTTCTACTTCTCTGTGCAATTCAGGCTTCTCAATAATGCATGTTTTCAAGTTCAGGTACCAAATGTAGGCTGCCTGCCCACTCACTTTAGACGAAGCCTTTCTTGTTTTCATGCCATGTAGAACTGCCTCTGTTTTGGCACCCTGCGTTCCTTGTGAAGAGTGGGACGCTGTGATAAATCCCACATCTTGATTCATTAAGAGGTAAACCGTATCTCAGTCTTCTCTCTCCTGTTTCTTCACAGGCTCTCATCACCTCCAAGTCAAAGCTGCACACCAGAACCCTAATGCTGGCAACTCCTCTTTTCAGCTCCAAGAAGTGGAGGAAAAGAAACTCTTACTTGATTCCTCCCCTCCCAAATCCTTCGCTTAGCTGGGTGCAAGTTTTATAGCCCCATCTTGTCAGGAAAGTAGGCTTACCATGTGCGTAACTTCCAGGCTCGACTACAGCATTTTAATCCTTTCCTAGCTGCCAGCACGACGGAGTTCCAGCCCTCCCTCCAGTCTGCCCAGTCGCCTACTGTGATTTAAACTGGTGGACCAGAGACCAAAGGATCTATGTCCCTCTCACTATCCCTACCTCCCTAGCCCTTTTTGATGTTTTTGAGCTGTTTCTCTCTCCAGCTTCTCCCCAGCTCTAAAGGTGTATTTTTAAATTAATTCTTAAATTTATTTTGAACAGGCAGAAGTAGTACATATTAACAAAGACAGCAGTACCTTTCTTTGAGTGTTTTTTTCATTCTGTCATTCATCTTTACTAATTGGTTTTGGTGCTTGAACTCCCTTTATTTCCCGTATCTTCTTGCATTTTACTTTCAGGGAATGTTGTAGAAAGGCAGGATTTAAGACTGAAATCTAGAGCCACAGAAGCCTGTAATAAAATTCTCCCTAACTCCAATGGAGCCAAGTTTTCTTCTTGAAAGTAAAAATTTTAGAATAACAGCCAAGCTATTTTGCAAAAAGAAGCCAATAGCAAAATTTTTCCTAACTCTAATGGAGCCAGGTTTTCATCCTGAAAGCAAGTATTTTAGAATAATAGCCAAACTACATTTTGCAAACATTTCAGTAAATTGGTGTATTACCTGATGCAGTTCAGGTCTAGCAAGGACAAATAGTAAGAAAAGTAACAAAGAACAGCGTGTGAAATAAAGCACTTGGGTTTGCTCCAGTACCATACTCCTGCCCTCCAAAAGTCACTCAACTTCGTGACAACTGACTTAAAAGGTAAAGTCACTTCTGAACGTACAGTAGAACGTCCATTAAATAGGTTTCTATAAAGTTAAAGTTGCATTTATTTCAAGACAAGATTTGTAGGAAAGGTTTAGGGGTTTTGCTGTAGTAAATGGAAATTGTTTTCTACAAGAGATGTGCAACATCTCACGCTGAACGCACATCTGTGTATAAGCAGACACACACACACACACACAAATTCACCTCTACGCAGCCTCACCGGAAGCCAATTTGAGATTCTAAGCAGGGTGTTACGGGGGGGATGGTCAGCTCAGGGGAGGGAACACCAGCCACCAAACAGGGGGGAGTAATCCTGCCCTGGACCAAGTCTGTTCCACCCCCGGACTCTATCAAGCAACCAGTGTCAGATTTGGTGCCGGCATGGAGAAGACAGAAGGGAAAGCGCTCACTTGCCTTTCAGCCATGGAATACGGAGCGTGTGTGGTTTAATGCCATCCTTTTCCAAACAGCTCCCTGTGTCTCTGAAACATTAACAGGGATTTACAGGAGTTCTCACACATGTTCAGATGTCAGCTGGCTTTGTTTGTCTACAGCCCAATTGTTCTTTTTGCTCTCACAGAGGCTGGGAATCAGTTGGTTTTGAAGCACTTTTTGCTCCTTTTTATTAAAGTCAACATAAAAGTATCAAAGGGGCTATCAATTTATTCCATATTCGCATTATATTTTACCTGCTTTTTTCTTAACAAGTACTCCATGTGTTTTCTATAAACTACAATTATTTGCAACAAAACTCTACCCGTTTTCCTCGCTATTCCCAGTGCTCCAGTGACTATCTTTACATGGATCTTTCACCCTAACCAGTATGGAAAAGAGACAGCAAACCCCCAGTTTTCAAAAAAAAATACGGAGTTTTCACTTTATTTCGTTACAGCAGTTCTCCTTCCCCTTCCCACCGCTCCGGCCCGCGACCTTTGGCAACACCGGCAACCCGAAATCCCACTTTCTCCTCCCTTGGCGGTTCCGAAAGGACTCTCCACCGCCGATGCTTGGTGTAGGCGTTACCTGCCCCCTCCTCAGACCCGGCTCTTTCGCCCAACCGGGACAAGCACGGCGATAAACACCCCGACCCCCCCCGACGCCACTCACCGCGCGTTCACCGCCCGCCTCGG
>Ga0065711_1004002_pt1 | contig 29666 bp, 21 predicted proteins | sample Hoacrofraction12_FD_59098 | JGI IMG/M metagenome (GOLD analysis project Ga0065711, IMG submission 59098) | Hoatzin crop microbial communities from Cojedes, Venezuela - Epithelial fraction 12 v2 (version 2) | ecosystem: Host-associated > Birds > Digestive system > Esophagus > Crop | place... | reverse complement strand
CAAGGTCCTGTGCAGCTTGCTGTAGGTGACCCTGCTTCGGCAGGAGGGTTGGACTAGATGACCCACAGAGGTCCCTTCCAACCCCTACTATTCTGTGATTCTGTGAAATTGCTTTCCAAAAGACGAACTGAGAGGAAAATGCAGTGGTATGATTTAATATTGTAAACGGTAACTTATGTTCCTGTGTAGTTCGCTCAGTGCTTCTACAAATGTCAGGAAAATGAAGAAGCCTTTTTAACTTTTCACTGTTGTTTTTTTCAGATTCCTGCCTTTCACAGTGGGTATCTGTGAAATTTCCAAAAGCACAACAGGCTTTCTCAGTGAGCGAGATTTACGAAGTTCAAGAAGGGAATTAGTTTCTTACTGTTTTACTTGCACTAAATGGGCCCAGAAAGATAAAGCTGCTAACGTGGTTTTGCGTGACTATTTAGTAGTCTATATTTGGATCACAGAGGTTCTATACAGTCTTGTTAAGATGGCAAACAGGTGTTTTAAAAAAGTTAAATAATGTAACAGCTGAAAGCAGTAATTATTAAATCTTTAAGAGCATCCTTTTCCTTTACTTTCAAGGAATTCTTTGTCTTCTGTTATTGGTTTGACAGCCTCTGAAGATATCTAAGGAGAGCAGTCACTGTCTTTTGGTGGGGAAAGCGTGAGCTGACATAACTGGAGCTGTTGTTGAAGGCTGCTGCGTTCTCTGTGGTAAGATACACCTTTAGAAGGGGGTAGAGAGAAAAGCAATTGGCATGTAATTCAGAAGTTCAAGTGGTGAACTTGAACTGTTGTTCAAATGTTGTAGGAAGCACATGGCCCAAAAATGGTGTCAGAAAATATGGTCTTGAGTGCACGTTTTTTAAATGGAAAAAAAAAGAAAAAGATATGAAAGAAGACATTAGGAGAGAAGAGAGTGTGACAGCAGGTATTCAGGTCTTGTAGTCTGTGATACTTGCCAGGAATGCGGCAATGTTGTTCAAGTTAGGAAGAGTGCAAGACGTAGTTCTGGAATCCCAAGGAGAGTAGCAGAGGGAGATACAGCCTCAGGTATGCAAAGCTTGGGCAAAGGTACGTCTTTTCTGTTTAGATACTTTCTAGATTTCTGTTGGATTATAGCCTGTTGAAGGCTACTGTTGATAGAACAACTCATCCCCTTGTTATTTTATGTATGATTGAGATAAAACTTGTGCTATACCCCAAATTTGGTTGTGGATTCCCTTCCCTCCCTCCCCTAATATGATCTCAGTATAGTCCTGGAACATGACCAGTTACTCTTTACATGGACTAATGCAGTATTTCTGTCTGTCCAAGACTTTTGTGGGGTTTTTTTGTGAACAACTGTGTATCTAAAGCTGAACATTTTAAATTTTGTACTTTTTAAAGTATATTTTGTACTTTTTATACTTTTTAAAGTATAAAATTCTTCACTCGGGTCTCATGCTTCTTATAATAGCTACATGTTGTCCAAACGAGTTATGGCAAAGTATGAAGAGGGAAGAGAAGAAACGAGCTGATGTGGACACTGTGGGTAGGCATAGTGTAAGCAAACCCACTTGAAGGTTTTATTAATGATGGAGGAGAAGCAGTTAAACCTCGCAAGGCTGTAGGTGATACATCTCTATTGGAAAGGAAGATGGTGGTAAAGAAGATAAACACGATTATCGTGTGACACTATTCTGTGCTAATGGGACGCTGGTACTAATAATGTGTGACATCTTTGGGCGAAGTAGGCACCATTTGTAAGGTGGGCTTTTATTTAAAAATTATGCTAGCTGATTTGCTGTTAAATACAGTTTTAGAACAGTTGCCCTTTATTAGATTGTTTTTTCCAAGGGCTAACTGTTGAAACAGGCTTGCAGTCTGGGAGACTGGATTGGATGCAAGAAGTCATATTTCTTTCTAGCCTAATTGATAATATGCCTAGAAAACATAGCCAAGTTTTTGGGCATGTGGATCTGAAATAGAGCAGTAATTTCCAGGTGAATGTAATAATAGAGTTTGAACCTCGTTGTGGTTTAGCCATAGGAATGAGCAGAGATGAGGAATGCAAGCTGCTTTTTGTGGTGTAGTTTTGCTTAAGAGTGAATAGGAGGTGAATTGAGAACCACTGGTGAATTGCAGTTCCGCTGAAATTACTGGTATCTTGGGAGCTAAGATTTCATCCCTGCTCTCCGATGTTCCAGTGGCTCTGTTGACACTGCTTGATGGTTAGCTATCTGTACTTATGTTTTCTGTCCCAGATTCTTTGGGTGCAAACTGCATTCAAAATGTTGTATCTGTTGTTTGCAGAGTAACGATTTCAAGATGCCAGGTGGTGCAAGAATCTCATTCAACTCTGTGGATTCCTCTCTTTCATCTCTGAAAAACTGCCAGTCTTACATAAATACTGGAATGGATATTGCTACTCACGTTGCCCTTGACCTTGTGGAAAGTTTCAGTAAGTATATTCTCTCTTGTATTGCATCCTGAAATCTGACAGATGAGTCCTAGGCCTATGTATTTTGACTTAGTGTTAATATCTATCTTGATTACAGGAACTGTAGCTCTTCTGGCTAGACCAGGGTGTTTGCATTCTAGTCACTTTATTGTCTTAAATGATAAATTCAGTGAAAATGTAAATACCAGGGAAACATTGTCCCAGCTTTTGTAACACCGAAGATTAATTGCATTCCAGTGGTTGTTACCCTACAGCTTTGTAAAAACTTTAACCTTGCTGAATGAGATGGAGAAGGCCTCTTAAGTGGGTGAATAAAATGACTTTTCATTCTACTACTGCTTCTTTGTCTGTGTTTTATTTGATGTTTAGGGCAAGGTATATTAAAATAATGTTAGTGATTTTGATTACAAAGCTTGAGACACCTGTTAGGGGATGCGATTTTTTGAAGTGCTGTCTCTTTCTTTGCTGAAAATCAGGCCCTTTTAGGGTGCTTCAGTTTGGACACTTGCAAAGTGGAGCACCTTAGATCTGTAATCACTTCTAACAGTCTCATCATTGCTATTTCACAGCAACAGGTGCACTGCAAAGCTGCTTTTTAAAGACAAATATTAGGCATCCCATTTCTCTATCTTCTTGAATATGTGATAATGTTTTAACTTGGGAAAAATAAAAAAACTTTAAAGCTCCAAAGCCCTAATAGTTTTAATTGTAAGTGGAAAGTGAGAATCCTCTGAAACAAAAGTTTTGCTGTTCATTATAAATCTTGCACTCAACTAAGCCAAGGTTTGTGTACAGTCAAGATGAATGCTTTTCTCTCTGCCTAGTGTGATAGTTCTCTCTCCTTTGACCTTTTTATTGATACTGCTGTCAGAAACAATTCACATGTCATTTCTAGCCGGGTAGAGGAAATGTAAAGCTTGCCTCAACAGTCAGCTGGGGATTCCCTTTGAGGTTAAACGGGTATAACCAGTTCTGTTTCCTCTCTGCTTTTGCAGTCACCATGTCTCCTGCTTTGCCGGAAGCAATACATGGAAATACACTGAAAGTACTGAATTCTTTCAGTCCAAAGACCGCAGAACAATCTACAGATATTAGTTATTTGTACAAAAGTTAAAAGCTTTGATTAATTTCGCCTTTCAATATAAGCCCCTGTTGCATTTCCATTTGGAGGGGTGAAAGGCAACTGAAGCTCCACTGTGCAGGTCTGCAGCTGGTAGCTTGTGCATTATACTCCTAGGAAATGTTGTTACCTTCTTCACTTACCTGCGTCTGACACATTAATCTTTAATTAAAACCTTGAAATTATTTTGTCTGTTTCATTCAGTAATCAAGAGGACCATATTTAGCGTTCTGTCCTGAGAGGAGGAGATTACTCTTGATGAAATACCTATGGTCATTTTACAGTTAAATTATGATCGTGTGACTGAAGAAGAGCTCCTAGACCATAACACTCATTTTATTTTAGCAGGGGCAATTCTCCTGTAGAATCATAGTTACAGAATTGTCAAGCATGACTTTTTAACAAAGTCCATCCCATTGCTCTGCAGAAAAGGTATTCCAGACTTGTGTTTGTACTGCATACTTCTTTGGTCTGCTGTTATGGTGTTAGCTTTTCACTTACAATAGTTGTCTTCACTTCTACATTTGTACACGGAACAAATGAGTGAAGCTACTTATAAAGTTCAGTTTTAACTCCCCTGACTACTCCACTTGCACTTCAGGTTCTGATGTTCCTTACACAATGCCATCAAGAAAGATACAGGGTTTCTGTGGCATGACATACTTTTGATAAACAAGTACCTTCGGCGTTGTAGTTAGCATCATCTGATCTGCTATACTTGACTGTTCAGCTGTTACCTCTAACTTGTATGTGACAAGCTCTGTTTCTAGAATTGTTACTCATCTATCCCGCTTTTCCTTCATGTTCTGAGGCAAAATGTTAATTTAATTTTGAGGCAGCGTTAGATGATACATTTCTGCATTCTTTTTCCCATCCCATTTGCAATTTGTTTTAATTACCGTTACAAAATTTAACTGTCCAGCTTCTGACAGGTTTTATTGCTTTGTAGCAGCAAAGAATTCTGTGTGAACATAGTTTGTTCCTTTGGACTTTCATACTGGACAATGCTGTTTTTTGGGAACAGTACCAAAAATTTTCGTAGCACGTACATGAGAGAAGTTACATTGACATTTGAAGATAAATAACTGAAAAGGCAGGCAAAGTTAGTGCAGTAAGTGATGTCTGTTTCCTCTCTTTATTGCTGTTCTCCACAAGCCCAATCCTGAAAACATTTACTTGTAGGCATATTTATTAATTAGCACACAGTAGTGTTTGCATGACTGGCTGCTGTTTAAGGCAGTGTCATGGAGGGACTTCCTATAAATGTACCTGATGCTAAGTTAGATCAAAAGATCTAACTGGGTGGTAGTGGATTTGCTCTGGTGGTGCTGTATTCGAGATACTTTCTAGGCAGCAAACACTATAGTTCTTTGCTTTTTTTTTTTAAGAGTTAAACAGTGATTTGTGAAAAAATGTTTGATTTTTTTCTAACTTCAGCGCTCTAATAAAGCAGAGAAATATAAATTAACAAATATAAGTTTTCTTTGACATGCCTAAGGGGATTTTATAGTATGCCGGTTTTGTGGGCGTTTCCCTGTTCAGTAAAAATCCTTTCCCTGCATATTAGCACTGTAGGGCTAGAAAGGCTCTTTAGTTTCTGACGTATTCAGGGGAGAACGATAGGAAGAACACTTGTAAAGCATGTACAAAGAAAAGACTTTAGTGTTTTAGCACTTTTGTATGTGTGTAAGTTGTAAAGCAGCCCCAGGATTGTTCAGGTGGAGTGAAAATCAGAGCTCACTAGGGGGCAGAAGAAGATAGGAAGTAAGCAGTACTTCACTGAAATTACAAAAAGTACTGAGAAGAGACTGACCTATTTACCTGTCTGTTGATCTGGCCATGACCTTTGAGTAGCCTAAAGCCCTCTCCGGTTAAACCATCCAGAGGCCAAGGAACTCTTACAGTGGTTATGAAAGCTATACAATCCTCCCAGAACAATTTTGAATTTAAGCTTTGTAAACACGTGGTGGTAGTGTTACACAGGATAAAGAGGGAATGCAACTGCTTTTTTGATTGTGAAACCAGAGGGCTACTGATAGGAAGAGGTGCCAGACTTGTGGGCAGGAATTGGCTCAGATATTCCATCATTTATAGTAACTTCATAACCTGTAGTAACCTTTTTTTTTTAGACATCTCAGGTGCTTTGCAAACACTGGCTAAGCCTCTCAGCTCTCTGGGAGGTAAATAATGGTTAGTGGGATTGCTTACTTCATCACCACTGAAATGAAACTTTTGGGTGAATAATGGTTATTATATAGAAACATTATAACTATCATAATCCAAAAGAGAAAAATAAAACTTCCTCCGACTGAAACAAATGAGAAAGTTTTATTAGAGAAGATAGAGGTTTCTGAGCTGGACATCAGGGACATTCGATGAAATTGCTTACTTATGAATAAATATTAAAATAGATCTTTCACATCTTCATTTTGACATAATGTTTGAAAGTTTCAGAACTAAAACAAATGCTGGGTTTTCAGTTGAACAGTAATTGCATATAGAGAATGCCTCCTGTTGAATTTAGACTATCCTTTCTCTCCCCTCCATAATTCCTTTTAGGAAGCTGCTGTCTACCTACTGACTCACTTCAGTCCTGCTTAAATGGAATTTCTCTGTTTCTGGGTAAAGGTGGCATGGCTGCAAGCCAGTGCATGTACTGATGCTACCATTGATTACTGTGCCTACTGCTCATTACTGTGCTCCTGTAGTTAAATTTATTCTGTCTTAAGAGCCCTATGTACGTCTATTCATTATATTCTGAAAAATGAACACTTTTGCTCTTCATAGAGCTCTTAGATGAGGCCATTACTTTCTGGCAATAACAACAGAGCCTTCTAGTTTGGATGTAGTTCTCAGGCTTCGGGTTCTTTGCTTTTCTTTTTTTCCTCCTGTGCATTGATTGTGCTCAGAACTTTCTATTAACATGGGATTTTCGCCTATAGCTTTGACTTTCTGTTCTGGAAAGATAAAGTAGTCTCACTGGACAAATCTGTTTGGAGGAGTATGAACAACTGTTAGAGAAATTGTTGGGGGAGGAAGGGTTCATTTAAATAATTAAACATTGTAGCTCTGCAATAAATAGCGGTCAGAGAAATCTAGAAAAGTGAGGGAATCAGTTTCACGAACATAAATTGCAATTCAAGATGACTTTGAAGACCTAAGGATTAATAGCCTCTCATCACATGGTCCCACATTTTGAAATTTAGGACAGAATGTGCCAATTAATCTAATTCTCCATAACCTTGAACAAAGTTTTGCTACTTTCTGCAAAAGAATAATACTAATAAAAATAATGGTTTTCTGTATCATATGAATAATAGAAATATTTAATACCCAGTATTTCTAGGCAGATTCACATTCATCTCTACTTATGCATGTAGTTCTCTTGACATCTCTTTGCAGTCCACAATAGTAATTTTAAAATTATTCCTGTCCATTTAAGCTTTGTTTGACGCTGTGAGATGTTTTGTGAATCCTAGTAAGAGATAATATGGAAGTATGGATTTTTTACTTGGAATTGTAAATAATAACAGACCTCACATGAAGAAGTCAAAAGGAAGATAGTTCACAGTAGAATTAAAAAAGTCTGAAACGACTGTGAGGCCTCGAATAACAGAACTGTTCAGAATCTGTTCCCAGCTTTGTATTACCTCCCATTTCTTTTGTGCTTTCTAGCATTTTGTTCACTGCTGCTGCACTCTGGAGATAAATCTTAAGTTAGCTGTAACCCCAGTGACTACCAAGTCTCTGTCCTCTGAGGAATCCACTGTTCACCATGTGCTGTAGGGATGAGATACTTAGACTACTGGAAGGTCCATTGCCAAAACTGCGCTTAACCAAGTCTTAATTTCATCAGCAATTCTGTTGCTTAGTCCACTAGTACATTTACATCTGTTTTGTTCTGGTCCTGTATAGATTTATGAAAAAAAATTACTAGTGTTAAATATTTATGTCAGTCATTGCTCATTTATGAACGTGTATGATCTCTAGCAAAATAAGGCAGAGTTTCTGTTACTGCTGTTAATTTAGGTGAAGAATAATTTTAATGCATCTGATCTTGAAAACCTTTTATTTTTCAGATAACTTTGTTGATGTCCATGAAGTTAAACTGTCGATTAAGACCTCCCTGTCCATTGAGAATCTGCAGACTTTTAGCGTTGAGCATGTTCATGGTGTTGTGAGCATGTGCTGGCAAAGAGACAAAGTCTAAAAAGATCCTGTAAAGGATTAAGGATCTGTATTTAGAGGTGAAAACTAGTTTCACCAAACTGAATGTCAAACAGCCTATTTAAAAGCTAATTTCATTTAACGAGTTAGAAAGAGAAGTTTTATGTCCATCTCAGTCTTTTTGCCAATTATCTTTAGATGCTGACATTATCTAAATGTTGTGGTTTTCTTTTCTTTCAAGAATATCATTGTGGTATAGAAACATTTAAAGATGTTACTATATAAAAAAACATGTAAGCAGAAAAACAGACTGTGCACAGTTGGTTTCAGTATGTCCTCCTCATGCTCAAAATACTCTTTGATGTTCTGTGGACCAGCCTAGCAAAATACAGAAGGAAAGGATACACTGAAATTCTTGAGTGGTTCACCAGCTTTCGGAGTGGTCTGTATATTTTAAAGCTGAATCACATGCTTATATCCTTTGCTGGGTTGGAGTCCTAATAGATGCGTGAATTTGAAGGTGACACTGTTTGAAATCACTTACAATGCAAGTAAAATCATCTAAATTCTGCTATAATTTGCATATTCCTAAATTTAGCCTCAGTCTGGTTTTGAGCTTTAGTGGTGTGAAAAAAGAATTCACTAAGTCAGTACTTGTTCAGCAGTGTCTCTCGATTGTAATGTTCCTAGTATTGAAGTTTAAGCCCCGTATTGATAGGTTGACACACTGAGGAACAGCTATTTGCACTGCTAATTGAACTTCTCTTGGTTGCTGAACTGTCTTTACTTAAACTAAAGTAAGTTCTGTAGAGTTAAAAAGCACTGCTGGACGTCCAGGTGAAATACTTGAAGGATAAGTCTTAATCTCTGTTTTTGAATTAGTGTAACCTGCTGTGTGTGATGACTGATGTGCTGGTAACATACAGATATGCTCGCCCAGTGTAGGTCTGCCATATCCTAGACAGGCATCCATTCCCGGCTCTGCTCAGAGTTATCAGCTGTGAGTTCTTTCAGCTCGCAGAGGATGGCAGTTTTATCTGACTCCTTGGGAGAAAGCAGCAGAACTTTCTCAAGAATATGGGACTGTGAAGTAGAGAGAGCTGTAGATACCGGAACAAAGAAGACTAACTCATGGTCATCTGCAGGCTTCCAGCCCAGCAGCTTGCTCTTTAGAGGGGCCGTTGCTTTTGTCGCTGGAGCCAAAGCTGTGCGAGACTGGGAGGAATGTCCAGTACAAGTGGGAAATAATCGGGAGGGCTGGAGAGTGTGCCAGCTACAGACAAGATGATAAGAATTTCTTAGCATAACACTTCTGAAAGCATTTTAAAGCATTAACAGAAGGGGTTTTGTCTGTTTAGCTGAACAGGTTTTCAAGTGGAGAGCAAGATGCTTCCTGGATGTCTGGGACTTTCTTCGAACCACACATCACGTTCCCGCTGTAAAGTGCAGAGGCCCTGGAGCGTAGAACAGCTGGGTGCAAAGCAGTTATTGCACCTGAACTCTGATCTTATTTGGGGAAAAAAATGAGCTGCTTTTCTTTTGCTTAAAAAACTTGCCCTAAAAATGTCATGGTCAGCTGCTGCCCGTGGCTGCTTGCCATCTGTATTACACAGTAGTGACCTTCCCATAGTAATATCAGGGTCTGCGTGAAAATTCCTCCCCTCGTTCTCCACACTTTGAAGGACTTTTCTGCTCAGCATTACGTACAGGGCAGGCCCGTGGGTCTTACAGAGTGTTAGTGATAGGATTCTTTGGCATGTGCCCCAGAATAAGTTAGCCCTTTACATACAGCTCTGGCTTTTCCTGCTTGTCTGCTCGTTTCCTATTGCGTAACCTGCTCGCTCTGCCAGCAGAGCTTACCTCAAATCCGGCTGCTTATCCCGGTTGTCTGCTCCCCTTGCCCCAGAGCTGCCTCTGCGCTTTTCTTCGTGGGTGCTGCACTGCATCTCACCTGTGCAATGCCCTCCCTTTACTGACTGCTTTCTCTTCTCCGTATTGCTTGGGATCCACTTGTGTCATGAAGCCTGTTAAATGCTGGCTAGACAGTAGCTGGTAATGCAGAATCTTTTTTCAGTGTGGATTTAGCGTTGAGAGATTACCCAGAGCGCTTTGATTCCTCTCCCTGCTCTTTTAAAATGGTGTTAAACAGGAGTCACTCTAAACACTGCTGACTCTTATTGGCATAGGAAGGAGTGTAGAGAATAGAGACACAGCAGTCAGCCTAGTTGTATGAAATTATTAGCAACCTTTTAACAGACGGTTGATTCATGAGTTTCTATGGAATATGCATAGAATATGGATAAAAGAATAGTTTCGTACGTGCAGTGGCTTTCTAAACACATTGCAGCAACCTGTAACAAACAGTCAAACTTGTAAGTTTGTTCATTGCTGAGAGCAGGGGACCTTTCCATGGAAGTTTCTCTGTCATTAACCTAAAACTTCTACTTGGAATGGTGAAAACTCCACTGTAAGGATGGACTCTGTAGCTGTGTTTGAATATAAAATGCTTTGGTTAATTTGTTTCCTTTGTTCTTTTTTTTTCTAGTTTATTTTTCATTGAAAATTCAAATGTAGGATTCCTGTGGTACCATCACATAACATGAGTCTTAACATTGGCAAAGTTCTTGTGCATGAAATGACCATGATGTGATTGTTTTGGGATCCAGAAATAAACCTGCTGACACCTGTGCTTCTAAAATTCTCACGCTCTTTTAGTTTCCATGGTGTCTGAGATCATTGTGCTCCATAAAAATAAAACAAAAGGTACTTGTCCTGAGAGCAGGGTATAGTATATAGGCTAGAATGACGCTTTGCAACCTGCTTGAGTAAGAGGTAGCATGAGGGTCTGCTCAGGGAACTGAGCAGGATTAAACTTCGCCTTGCTATCCTGTTCTTGTCCAGGGAAGATAAGCTATATCAAGATGTCTTCTTGCACACCCTACCTTCCTTTGCATATGAATTCTGGTTTTGTTAGGTTGCTCTCCACCTCAAAATGGACAAAGCTTTGGCCTGTGTTGTAGGGACCCTGCGTGAGGAATCAGACCTTGTTTTTTTGCCTTGTGAGCCCATATATCTGTGAAGGTGCTCATGGGAAGCAAATAGCAAACAGCTTTATATGCAGTGTAGGAATAGCATTAGAATTGAGCAATCCATTACTTCTTTATGGACATGAGGGAACAATCTTACCTGGATTTGAAACCCCCAAGAGTGTGTCTCAGGCTCTCAGAATTTACTTTGTCTTCAGGTTAGAGTAAATTCCAAGTAAGGGTTGCAGGATATTTACTGGTTTTTTTTCTTGTTGGAGAAAGCAAGTGTAGAATGTCAAAGTCTATCCTGGAGATAAATGACTTCTCACTGATGCTTGCTGTACTAGAATGTTTGCTAGCTAGGAGAGAAGGTAGCGTGGAAAATGAAGAGACCAGTGATCCATGAGGTTCAGTAACCCTTCTGTGTTAACCTCTGCCAGATGCTTCCTGTGGAGCTGCAAAAATTCCCTCATGCTACCAAGCTGTTCACAGAGGAAGTTTCTTTCTAACCCCAGGCATTTGTCTGCCAGAAGCTGTTTGTTAACTGGTCTGCTTTGTTGCTACACCGATGTCTGTGGTACTAATTGGTGGCATGCACAAACTCAGTGTAGGCCCCAAAATTACATCTTTCTTCTTCGGAAGGTTCTTTTCCTGTTGTTTAAAGTAAACTTGTATTTTGGGGTATGTGAGATAAAATGTTTCAGATTCTCTTTCTCAAAAATACTAATTTTTCTTTCCTTCAAATCGCCTGCTTAAGATTCATCCTTTTAGGAAAGATGTTCTTTTTTATCCTAACTTACGCTTGTCCTCTATTATGTTGTGCTTCTTGAATTGTTTTATAGGTATTTAACCTTTCAACTAACAGCGAGGAAGATGTGTAGGTTTTCTTCAAGTAGGAAGGTAAATGGTGTCACATTTCTAAGTATTTCTTCTTTGAGTAATTTTATTTTTTGAAAAAAAAAAAAGGCTGGTTAAGTTCCTGTGAAATGCTTTTCTGAAGACAAAATATTTACATTTTGTGCATTATGCTGTTCAATACCAAAATTTTGGGAAGAGAAGGTTGGATTAATTTTTTGTCCTACCTTTGTGCTTCAGTAATTACAGTGTAAAAATTACTTACAACATTTATAGCCAGGATGAGCCCATTGCTGGAATACACTGGTTGAGTCTGAGGGCTGTTCTTCAAAGAAGCTGCCTGAAAAATGAGAATTTGGAAATGTTCCTTGTTTCAAAATCTGGAAAAATACGACTTGTAATGAAAGATTTGTGCTCTTTTATATTTATCCAAAACCCACCCTAACCATAGTCTGTAATCTTACAAAGTGGGAAGAAACATTTCCTAGCTGGAATTTTGACTGTGAAAAGAACACAGTGCAGTGAGGGAAAAATAGCTGTATTAAGCAGCATGCTTTTTGTTCTGCTGGCTCTCTTTTGTTTTGGGTACTCAGTAAGCTGGGTACCTCCCAGTATCTTTGTTGCTTGACTTGTGCAGTCCTGGAAGGAAGGAGAAACCCATTAGGTGGCAGCAATGGCTTTCCTGCAGCTTCAGCCGTTACTCCTTCACCCGCTGCGCTCCACTCCTTGGCCCTACAGAATGCGCTCCTAAGATGGAGCTCGAGGTGTTGGTGCCATATCACAGCACTCTTGCATTTAGTAGCACTAAAACATAGATGGAGGATGAAGATTAATAGTGGAGAAAGAGAATTTGTGTTACCAGATCATAGATTTTTATGGCTGTTTGGGACCAGCATGATCTACTGGTTTGACGTCCTGTGTAATACAGATCATTGCGTTCTGTACAATTATTCTTGCATGAAGCTGGTATGTTGTGGTTAAATGAGAGAGTACCATTCAGAGTGAAATCCAGTCTTGATTGAAAGCTAGCTTGCTGAATAACTGTCTTCAGTGCGTTCTCATGGAGATGTACTGACAGCTTGCACCTGAACAGAAGGTCGTCCTCTGGACAGTCTCGGTTTTTGTCAGAACCCTTTTGAGTGCTCGGATGAAAACTGCGCAATTTTTATTTCTCGTGTTTCAGTAGATGGTATTCACAGTGTCTGATTTCAAATACATATGTGTGCATATTTATACTTTTTTCTTATGTATTTTCCTAAGGAAGCGGATAATTTTCTCCCCTAAAGGTCATGATGAGTTGGGGAGGTTTGCAGTCACCTGGTGGGTGACTTCATGTACCCCTAGTCACTATAAATTTCTCTGTGTCCTAGACCTCATAAATTCTCAGCAGTCTTCAAAATAGATCATAAGTGGGATTTAAATGCTGTATAGACCTTTTTACAGACCCTCTGCACACTAGTGATGTTAACCTTGAGAGAATGAGTGAGTTTACAGCTGTAAGTTATAGGCTTGAAATTGCTGGGTGAGGTTCTTTGGCCTCTACTATGCATGAGATCAGAATAGATGATCCTAATGGTCTGTTTCAGCTTCAGAATACTATGAAGTACTGCAGAGGTCTTGTGTGGGCTCTTCAGCACAAAGATAAATCAACCTCTTTGAACAAAAGCCAGAGAGGAATATTTTATCTGAGTAATTTACTGTATGAAAATATTCTCTGTAGTATATTAATCTGTCACTTTCTTATCATCATATTTCTGCCACAGAAATGTGGCAATAAGAAAATACTGCTAGCTCCTATTTAAATGTAGAGGCACATAGTATATATAGAAAGTAGTGTGGGCTTTGAAGAACCTACTCTGAAGGTTTTAATTTTTATCAATTTAAGTAGATCAGCATTTAGTTTTCAGTGATCTAATTGTGTGCCTAAATAACTAGGGAGGGATTAGGAACTCACAAAAGTAGAAAATCTGGAGATGGCAGCATTCAGAAAGATGAGGAGTATAAAGCAATTGTATTTCTTTTCTTGATTCTTTCCATTGGAGAAAGATTTATCTGGGTTAAAAGTAAGCATTGCGCTGATGTGTTCTCGATGTTTAGTGAAGACAGAAAAGACGAGTTTATGTAGACATGATTGTTTTGAAACCTTCATCTTGATCCCCTACCAATAGACCCAGGACACTCAGCTCTTTTTTTTTTTTTTTTTTCTTTTTCCTTTCTTTTCTTTTCTATTCTTTGTTCTTCTCTTCAAGAATTCAAGAATTAATTTTTTCCCCTTTCTTTTTTTTGATACTGAAATAACTTTTTTGTTAGTGCATGTAGAATTAGTGATGAGAAGTTTTTAATACTTTCATGTAAAAATTAAAGAAACGAAACTTAAAAATGCACTCTGACTCAAATCCAGGTTTTATGATAAGTTTCCATTTACACCAATATTATATAGCATGCTGATGCTCTAGTGAAGAATGAAGATTATAATATGTACTGATTAAATTCCAATAATTTAAATCAGAATGTTTACTGTATCAGTCAGAATCACATGAAAGACTTGTGTGTTCCTTATGATTCCTGACTCTGAGACCTACAAAAAATTTTGTCCTTTGGAGGACAGGCAGAGGTTGGTTGTCCAAATTGTAGATTGAGAATATTTTTAATTATAATTGTCGTAGATTTTTTTGCTTCCCTTCTCGTTTTCTTTCCCATTTTCTCTCAAGAAGAACAAGCAACTCATAACAGCATTATATGAGAGAGATAAAAGAAGTAAGATGCTCTAATTCTGATTTTGCTGAGGCCTTGAGGCTAGAAACAACTGTGCTTCCAAACTGGCATTGCACCGTGTGGCCTTGGGCAAGTCGTTGCAGTTCACTAGGCATCCGTTTCCCCTCAATAAAAAGAGGTGTCACGAGTGTTTTGAGAGGGTGTATGAGCATCTGAATATCTCAAACTCCTGTGTAGATACTTCTGTTGTTGCTTGTGTCTTCTGTGCTTGTGGAAATAATGTTGCAAGAGTCTAGAAATAGTGTGAGTTGTCTGCAATGGCAGTAGGTGATTGGAAAAGATAGGAGATAGGTAGTCAGGAAAAACGTGTGCAGGGAAAAGAAAAGGCAGCAGAAAGCAACAGGCTAGCAAAGATGTCATCTTTGCCTTTTGTGAATGAACAAGTAGAAGGTATCACATCTTCAGTAACTGTTATAGGTGATATGAAATGGTTTGCACTACTAAAACAGAAACAGGGCACTAAGTGAAGATTTGCACTTAGATGACATTGATGAGTGGATCCTGCAGCCACATATCTACAGGAGGATAGTCTGATGTTTATTAGTGGGTCAGTAAATAATACTATGTGAAGAGAGAACATATTACACTGATTCAAAACGTGCTACTAAAACCGCTTATGGAAAGAAAATTTACAGTGAAACCCACAGTCCAGCAAAAGGTCAACTAAAGTGACAGAGAATCCATCCCATCTCTGAGTAAACAGTTCAGCCTTGTATTTTCTTTTTTCATTAGTTTTGTTTCAGTTTTCCGGCACTGCATCTTATGTTTCTGTCTGATAACCAAAGAGCTCAGTGTGTTCAGAAATCTTCAGGATGGTAGCGGTAGGTCATGAGCAAGTCACCTTTCGCATCTCTTACTTAAACTTCACAAGTCGAGCTGCTTTAGTCAGCCTTGATGCAAGTCACACTTTCCAGGCATTGAGTAATTTGTGTTGCTCTTTCTTTGAAATACTGAAAGAGCTTATTGAAAGAAAATGCAATTAGCAGGATTTAGTCTCGCTTGTTGCCTAGAAAGAGCCTTTGTCCGAATTACACACTATAAAGTGCCAAATAAGGATAGGGATGCATCTGCAAAATTGTCAGCATACAATCAGCCACTTTAAAAAAAGCAAACAACAAAACATTAGAGCAATCCCTGTACCCCTCTTTAGACATTGAACAAAGGTCTGGCATTCATCATGAGCGTCACAGAGCACAGCTTTCCATGTAGGGCATACAGCAGTAGCCAGGTAACCTGCCGTCACTCACGTTGCTGCTCCAGCCACCCTTTCAGGCATTGTTTGCGTTAGGTTAGTTCACAAACTCTGCACTACATAGCAGCTACTCTTAATGACGGGTGAGCTTATGTCTTTTTATGTTATTGTTGTTTCAGTTTGGGGTTTTTTGTGTGTTAATGGACCTTTATGCCAATAAAAGACAATCAACAGCCAGGAGTCTATTAGAGCTGCTATTATATAAAAGGATGGGAGAAAGTAGGAGGTGACCCCCCCAGAGATTGTGATCACCAGGAAGATATCACTTGCTAATAGAGAAGGAATGAAAAAGCAGGCTAGCAAGTGCTCAGGAAAAAAAAAAGAGCAGGAATGGAGCAACTAGTTGAGGAGGAAGAGAAGGGGAAAGGAGCAGGTGGTAAAGAGATGTGTGATGAAGGAGATGAAGAGGTAGGAAATAAGAAAGCCACAGCAAAAGGATTAAGCCGGACAGTACACTGATTGTGCTGTAGATGACGAGAGAGATTTAAATGCCTTCCTAATGATGTTTCCCATGTAAGCAACTTCTGTAGTTTCCACAAAGATGTTAGCTTTTGCAAATGGGAAGTGCCTGGCGTATGAATCGAAGGACTGGTTCACGTGGCTGAAAATGAGAAAAGACATGTGGTCTTTCTGATTAGTCTCATGCTAGAGTCGTTCAGGATATGTGTGTGTGTGTGAACCTCCTTGCTTTTTTGATGTTATCAACAAATGCTATTTAGTGCTCTGAAATATGCATGTGCTGTAGCACTCAATAGAAGGTGACAATCTCAAACTGCTCCATAAATTACATATAATGAACTTTCGTATTAAGAGAGGCTTAACAAAAGGAGCCATCTGGCTTAAGGAGAAGGTGGCAGATGAACACAATTCAAAGAAGTGTTCACACATTAAGGAAGTATTTTAACAGGCTTTCCCCAGACTGTAAGTGGGAATGGAATTATACATTGCATGTAAATGTCAAGTGACAATAATATCTTCTGAGTTAAATCAACCTTGCAAACTCTTTCCTATTTTTCTTAAGCAGATGAATAAGGTTTAACTTGTGATTTCCTTACTAATCGTCTTGGTAAGCAGTGGGTGACTAGACTTCTTACTGTATGGGTAGATTAATGTGACATTTTCACAAGCCTTTTTTTTTTTTTAAAGTTTATTGCTTGTGGGTAGGGATTTAATTCACAGCTGTTTTTTGAGTGAATTAGGTATGCCGTCAGTCATTCAAATTCTGTATTTCTTCAGTATTTTTAGATTAATCTTTTATCCATTCTTTGTTGGAGGTGTGTAGTCTGTACTGATATCTCAAGGTAATCTCAAGGTAAGCAAGACTTTTCCTCCACTGAACATATTTGCTGTAGCGCACAGATGTGGCCCAGTCACTTTTATAGAAAACCAGATTTTAAATTTAACAAAATTCAAAAGCATATCAGTGTAAAGGGGAGAAAATTCTCTCAACTAGTACGTGTCAGCTACACAAATCTCAAGCATAGTCATATGGTTCTGAATTTAATTTATTTTAATAACACAGTGTGTGATAGCTATTGGACAGTTTACTAGTTCTGTTTAAGTACTGAACAGAGGGACCCTTCTACTTCTTCCTCTCTAGTTACAGAACACTTCCACACTCGGTTTCAATTTATATTCCTTTTTTTTCAAAACTGTCTCTTTAAATGCCATGAGGCCCCCACAAAGCTACTTCTTTCCTGCTATGGACAGAGTTATCTAAAAAACATGCTGAGAGACCATTATCTATGGCGTAGTGTAAGCCATCAAACAAACTCTTGTTTCCTCTCAAAATCATAAATATTTGTGCATATGTGAGAGGCCCAGGCAATACAGAATTGCATTTCCCTTTTTTGCACAGAGATGTGCATTTTCCACATGATAACAAAGTAGCAGCTCCTCATGGTAGGAGAATTTTTGTGTGAAGTTTGTGCGAAATGAAATTCCAGCGATGGAAAGATTTAGCTCTGTCACCAGTATGCGAGCAACAGAATGAATGCCACATACCAGCGATTCATCCCAAAAGGGGGAGATTTGCCAATTCACGGAAGAGGTTTTGTGCAAAGGAGGCCTGCTAGAGGCAGAATGAATTACTGGTTTTCATTTTGCTTGCAGTTTGTGCGCAGTCTTTGCCTTGTCTGTGTAAGAGGATCTGGTCGTGGTTTGGGTTTTTTTTTTTTTTCTTTTTTTTTTGGTCATACTGAGGAATTATGGGCTCTGAAAGTCCAAGCTCTAGTATTGCTACATGGTTGGCACTTCGAGTATCGTATCAATGTGTGATTCATCCTGAACTGGGTGTTTTGTGTGGAGGATATCACTTGACCTTTGCTTGCATGAGACATTGGTTTTCTAGACTTCTTCAGTCCAACCTTGCTTGCATTCTGTCTATTACCTCTCTTCAACAGAAACTAGAAAATACCCAAAGCATGTGGAAGTATCTACATTATCAACAAACCAGCCAGCTGTGGAGATGATACTCATATCTATTTCTACTAACCTTCCTATTTCTGAGAATCTAACAGATCAGTGTTTCTGATTTAAAAACGCAGACCTTTCTGTTGTTAACTGTATATCATGAATCTGATGTATCTTTTGTTTATTGCTGTATGTATGTGGACTAGTGGCAGCTCATCACTGCTCTGTCCACAGCGGTGCAGACTGCGGAGCTGCCTACCGGCCAGATTTGTCTAAAACTGGCTATAAAACTGGGTGATTTTTCCACCCTGAGCTGCTTGCTGCTGCAGCTGCAGTACGGCCACTGCCCCAGCTAGTTAGCTGAAGTCCAGCCTTGCTCTGTCTGGGGCTACCGATTAGCTTCTCTAAATCCTGAAGTCAGTACTGCCAAGGGTTGTAGAAGCAGAAATATAAAAACTTAGAATGGGAGACTGTGTGGGTTCAGAGGAAAAGAAAAGTTATGTTTGGAAGTATCTAATCAAAATATTTGACATTTGAAAACCAGACATATTTTGGCATTTTTCCTCCCCCAGCTGTTTCATTTTAGGTCCATAACGTTAAAGCTTGAGTGCCAGAAGAGTGTTCATTTGTGTCCGCATGAAGCTGTTGCTGTTGGTTGTGGAAACTTAGTTTGGATTCTGTAGGGTTTTTTGTGTGGGAATATAACTATGACCACTGAACTGAGCCAAAATAAGTCAGTGCTGGAATTGTCTTGGTCTTACCTTCCCCTTTGATACGTGTCCTGCTGCTTTCGCTTGCGCTGGAGCTCAGGGACACTGCAGTCTGCTCATCGGGCATTGCTTGCGTTAGACGAAACAGCTCTCTGGGTTTTGGTGGGACTGGCTGGGCGAGCAGCTCGTGCACAGGCGCTGGCACTGATGCCTGTGAAGCATGAAGGGAGCGTGCAGCGAGGGACGGAGAGTGGGGTGGACTGCACCTGGACGCTTTGCGAGGTGACCCTGCCATGCGTCTGTCCGGCGTCACGGCCCCATTTCCTGTCCAGGCCACTGGGACTCCGGTTCCTTGTGGTGCCACGTGCAGCATGGCTAGTCTCTGCGGTTAGATTTCGAACCTGATGAATCTGCACCAGACTCGCGTGTTACGTTAGCTTGAGCCCAGAACCAAGACAGCTGCATTTACTGAAACATTCTATCTGGTTGAACAAACTCTGATGAGGGCTTGTGAGCTTGCTGTCTGAGCTAGGCTGTCTCCAATTCTGGACAGAGAAGTAATGTTTCTGAGAATTTTGAAGGTTTTTTTTCCTATCTTTACTGATTTTTTTTTTTACTGAAATACCTTTCCAATCCATTTCCTGTTTCCCCCAAACGGAGGAAATTCTAAGTAACTACTGCGTTTAGTTTAAGGAAGGTGCACTTTTAATGAGCTTCTCGGAGTTGAGAAATATAATAGGTTCATTAACACAAGCAAAATTTTTTTTTGAAAAACCTAATGGTATTATTTACTGCTGGATAATAACGATCATGCCTATTGTTAGACTTGCGCTTCACACGAAAATATTTATTTTCCACCTGTCAATGCAATTTAAAATACGAGAAGAATTGGCTATTGGCAACAGAAAGCATGAACACCGTTGGCTTGTAAACAAAAAGAGGTGGATTATTGCTGTAGAATTCATAATGTGCAGGTAGAGATCTTGTGTAATACAGAAGAAATTATGCTTCTTAAAAAAAAATTCTAGCAAGTTGAAAATGAACTGATTGGAATCATAAAAGAAGATTTTGCTGGTATTTCTTTCCAGGGGAAAGCGCAGATAAAGCAGCCTGTGAACCTTTTATGGAAATTGTAAATGCCCATTAAAAGGCTTAAAGTAAAATTCTTTATTTGAAGTAGCAGTTTTAGAAAGTGTTATGAGGGATCAAAGAGTAGCAGTTACAACACCTTAACAAATATTTCACTGTTCCTTGGGAGGGAAAATATTACAAGAAATTTTTTTGCCCAAATGATGATGTTACCATATCAAGTTCTGAGAGGAGAAGGCAAGTAGAAGGAAGGCCTCAGCAGACTCCTTGTTTTTAAATATTCCCAGCCCTCCCATCTCTCATTCTGAGGAAGGCAAGGTCAGCAGCAGCCCAGGGCTCTGAACCATGCCCTGTTGTGTGGTGTAGACATGCCCACACCTCCACAGGCAAGAAGATTGTTAGTCATAGGAAAATCGTTTCCCATTGAAATTATTAGTGAATGTTTTTTCAGCCTTAATTTCGTCATATGTTGAAATCCACTAAGAAGAGAGGGATATATATATATGTATATATATATATATATATATATATAAAAATATATATCTGGCTAGGAAAATGGGGGAGGGGTTGTTATTTATTTTATGAGACATTGGTCAGATTTCTGTGTGAAGATAACGTATGCCTTGTACTTGCTTAGAAAGTACAGGTGTGGTTCCTCTACCTTTTTCTTGGCAGACAAGTTGGCTTAGGAAGTTATTTCCTCCCCAGCTCAACCCTGCTACAGTTTGCCACCCCCTCAGTTGTGCTGGTACAACTGTTTGTATATCTGCACTTCAGCTTCAATTATTAGAATACCATGTTTTTTGGTTTGGTTGTTGGTTTGTTTTTTTTGGTTTGGTTTTGAAGGATGGAATGGTATTTTTAGTCTGGATTGTTTAATTAATCCAATTTATAGTGTAACCCGGTGATAAGTCATATTATCCTAGCTGAAGGGCAGCGGAAGAAGAACACGGAGGAACAGCAAGGATGAGGGCCTGAGGAAATGTTCTTGTTGCCAAAGAACACGTATATGAACCTCAGCCTTGGTGTTTTCTTGCAGCTTGTCTGTCAATGTGACTTGTGTTTCTGTTTTCTGTCCTTCTTGGGCCTGTGGATGTAGACAGTATTGAGGAATGCTGATTTACTCATTTGTTGAAGAGAGCACAGTAGTGCTGGATGGATATCAACCATAATGCCAGGAAACTGATACTGAATTACGACAGAGGAGAACTTGAGCTTCTTCTCAAAACTGTGGCATCTTGCAAGTGCTTTATCCTCCTTTTGGTGCTCCTGCTTACTAGTTACACTGTCTTCGTTAACTTTAAATTGATCTTTCTGCAGAATTAGGTAGGTGTTAATTGGTAAAATAAGGATTAACCTCACAATGGCCTTGGAATTTAGTAAGGAGAAAAGAGGTGCTGGTGAGGTCCTGGTCTCTTTTGTCTGTGAAGGGAGGGAAGTAGCCTGGGAATTGTACGGGCCTTAATATTTAGTCAAGCAAGTATTCATTTTTATTTGGGGAAGTGTCTACATACTACCTGTCTTCATGTCTTGGTGCTGTATGTGTGGCACCAAGCATAGAGGTTATAGTAGCAAAAAATACGTGGATATGATATAAAGACCTCTTTCTGTTTCATAGCAAACTCTGTGTACCTGTATGGGAGTTTAGTGACGTCTTTTTATTATTTGTGTGCCTCAGCCTAAACTAAACCATCTCTATTTGTGTTTAATAATATTTTACTTCGGATTTTATACAGCAAAGCACGTCAGCACATGTTGGAGTGTTTTGCTAAATCAAACTCTCTGTGAGAAGCCTGTTTATTTCATTAGGTGTTACCACAGTGTCAGTAGGTGTTTGGAGGTATTGCCCTTCTTTACCTTACAGTCTGTTGGGATACTGTGGCAGAAATACCTGGTAAGATAGATCTTTGTTACTGCTCTGAAGTCTAAACTGGGATCATTATGACTTTTTAGCTTTCTCCTGGTAGTCTTTAAGAAAAAACAAAGTACTGTAAGGAAGTTGCTTTCAAAAGCACTGTTGGCCTAGTTCTGCTGGCAATGGAGTTTAAGGGAGTTTCATGTTGAGCAAAAGTTTCATGATTACTTGATTATAGAATAATATAGTAAGTCATTTTCAGAAGTGGTTAGTAATATTGGGTGCCTCAGCTTCTCTGTGCCCACTCTGAGATGACTCTGTTTTCAGAATGCATGCAACACCCACTTGCTGAAAATGCTGGCCCCTTGAGATGTTTCAAACTGGGCATTCAGCAGATGAGGTGTTTCAAAGTGGGCGTTCAGACCCTACATGGTCTGTTTCTGTTGAAATTCTAGCTCTCTCTACAATATGGTGTACATGGGTTGCATTTCCATGCAATTGGCATTAGTCTCCTGGGTCACTGAATCTTGTCTCTTCCCATTTCAGACTGTCATAGCCTACAGGGAAAAGGCTTGTAAGGCAAGATAAGAGGTTTTTTTGTCAGGAGTAGTCTGTAATCTAACAGACACTCTTAGCTCATCTTACTTGTAAAAAAAAAATTAAGCAAGGAGAAATGGATAATTGAAGATTTTTTCCAGTTACTTGGTGAATAAAACAAATATTTAAGTCCAGACTGAAAATCACTGCCCTTTCCTTTTCAAAATAAAACCTCAGGTACAGCAAAATGCTTGACCTGAATCCAAGTATTGTAGTTTGATTTGCAGTTACTTAATGGAAGCTGAATAGAAAATACGATGAAACTTTAGAAATCATTCGCAAGCGATAGTTCTGGTGCAACTGTGGGCACAATCAGCTAAAGGTGTTCTTCTGTGCTGGTGTTTTCTTTACAAGTTACGGTAGTTCTGTCTCCTCTCACTTTTATTCCTTCTACTCAGACTTTTTCTGTGATAGAATATAGGAAACTCAGATTCAACTTCCTTCTTTGCTTGAGAGGACTTGAACTTGAACTCACTTTCAGCCATCTTCCAGAAGAATGGTTTAGAGACGAGGTTGTTGGATATTGAGGAATATTACAGAATCACAGAATGGTTGAGGTTGGAAGGGAACTCTGGAGGTCATCTTGTCCAACCCCACTGCTCAAGCAGGTCCATATATGGTGGGTTTCTTTTTCTCTCATTAAACATAGAATCATAGAATGGTTTGGGCTGGAAGGGACCTTAAAGATCATCTGGTTCCAAGCCATCTGCCATGGGCAGGGACATCTTCCAGTAGACCAGGTTGCTCAAAGCCCCATCCAACCTGGCCTTGAACACTGCCAGGGAGGGGGCATCCACAGCTTTTCTGGATGACCTCTTCCAGTGCCTTGCAACCCTCAGAGCGAACAATTTCTTTCTTACATCTAATCTAAATCTACCCTTTTCCAGTTTAAAGCCACTACCCCTGGTCCTATCCTTACATGCCCTTGTAAGAAGTCCTTCTCCAGCTTTCTTGCAGGCCCCCTTCAGGTACTGGAAGGCTGCGATAAGGTCTCCCCAGAGCCTTCCCTTCTCCAGGCTGAACAACCCCAACTCTCTCAGCCTTTCCTCGCAGGAGAGGTGCTCCATCCCTCTGATTGTTTTTGCAGCCCTCCTCTGGCCCTGCTCCTACAGCTCCATGTCCTTCTTGTGCTGAGGGATCCAGAGCTGGACACAGGACTCCAGGTGGGGTCTCACTGATGTAGTTTGATTTTGGAAGACATACCTACTTTTTGCTGGAGTGCTGGTATCTAGGTGAAGGTATTGGTCTGTAAAACCACTCAAGCACACTCGGTCTCTAACTCTATGTATATGAAAGCTTTCTATGCAGGCAGAATGGCTTCATTAGGGGACAGCGAGGGAAATCCAGCTCGAAATATGGTACAGCCCAGTTAAGGCATTTCCTGAGAAGTTGGAGGTTACTTTAGTACCAGCAGTAAGTAGCTTCTGACTGTTACATGGAGGGAAATTTTGCAATTACTGCCCTGAGTTCCCCTTTACTCCACCAATTGCCATTCCCTGTGTGGTTGTTGGCCCTCTATTCAGCAGTAATTTTTCTTCTCTTATGAATTGCAGTGGTTAGTTTTCTATCCAAAGGGCTTCGTGGAGATTTCTGGGCATTCCACTTTCAACCATTTTTCTGGTCTTAATGTCAGGACACCTGCATTCAGGAGATCAAACTTATTCTCTCCTATCTTTTGCTGTTCCTTTTTATTGCTTCTAATTTCTAATTTTCTTTTCTGTACTAGCATTCTGTTCTTTTTACAGCCTAATATATAAAATTTGTTACAGATCAGGGATGTGAGATGTGGAAAGAGATCTCCTTTGGTGAGAGTTTTTTGAGGAGCTGCCCATGTATCTGCAAGAGAAAAAGTGAAGATGCATCCTCAGTGCTGCAGAAGCAATCAATCCCTTGTTTAAGTTCCTGCTGCTCTGTATAGTCTGGAGGACCATGGCAGGGTTCAATTATATATGGACAGAGGAGGGAAATAAGACAGTGGTCTGCTACATAGGTCTGTATCCTCTCACTACTGAGCATGTAGAGAGTAGAGGGACGTCTCGCTACTGTCTTCTCCAAGTGTGTTGTGAATCTATTTTTAAAGAGTGTGGATTGGTTGCTAGTTTTCTTCAAGATGTATTGTCCAACCTGAAATACCAACGGTTTTGAGTAGACCAAAACTGGGGGCGCAGGTGGGTGTCTTAGCACTTTTGGTTTTGAAGATGAAGTACTTGCTAAAAACAACAACAAATTGCTTAACTGTATCCTGTGTTGAGAATATACATTCTCCTCCAGAAGATAGAACTAAATGAAGGAGTTGGGGAGCTTGTGTTCCTCTGCTGTCAGCCAGAACTTGAAACCTGCTGGCAAAGTGTGTATTTTATCTGTTGCTGGGAAGACAGCTGCCTACTGCTGCTGTTGCTGTTGGCTCAAGTGGCAGATGTTTGTGCTACATGTTCTTTAAAAGTCTGAAATCCGCTGTTAAAATTTGTGGGCAATGCTATACCATTCCTGTTCTGCCTTGAATGATGGGAGAGCTTGACAGAAAAGACAGTGTGTAGCCTTGAAATTCAAAGCAACCTGCTATGTCGTTCAAGAGGTAGAACTGACAATGTCCTGTTTTCTTTAAATTGAAAGTTTGACTTTTGTTAGCCAATACTATAAAGATGTGAGAGTATAAATATATTTATGTTAATCCGTGTTATCTGGGCTTAAACATTCGTTTTAAGTACGGTTATATTTGTAGGCTTAGAGCCTTCCTGTAATTTCATGGTATTCCAGACTCTTTTGTTTGGGATAGTCTGCAGTGGAAGTGAATGCTTATTTGAATTGCTGTGTATTGGCTGCAGGACAGCTGTAATACCCTAAATAAGCAAATACTGATGTTGTAACTTTTGCACAGAAAAGAGAGGTAGCTGTGAAAAATCTTTAGAAGTTTTGCTAACTTGTGGGTGTATACAGGGAGCTAAAGTAAATGTGTTAGAAGGATGTTAGAAGGATGTTAGAAGGAAATGCAAGTGTTGGATAAATGGGTGGCATTTTAGACGAGTGTTAATATAGGAAGTATTAAATCAGCGCTGACTTGACTCTATCCTGTTATTGCAACTTCTGTTTTAACACTGTGGGATTCATGATACATAACCCGGCCCTGATTGATTACGGTTTGAATCAGCAGTAAGGCACATGAGCGTGATCAGTTTGGTCTCTTACTAGAAATGAGAACTTGAACTCTTGCTGCTCTTTTTACATAATTTTGTTCTTTACTATTTAGGGAGACTGCTCAGAATAATATCCCTATTTCAGTTATGGAAGGAGTTCGTAAAGTCATGCAAACTGGAATTCCTAATTGTGAAGTGTGCATATTCAGCCAGCTAATTTTCACATGATGCACATGGGTCTTTGAAAATGAAAATTATGGCCTTGAACTGGGCTTTCTGTGAGTAAAAGATGTAATATTGCAAAACATATAATCTCTGGGTGGTGAGGGTAAGGACTTGTGGAGAAATGCTTACTATACTCTACATATTTAGCCTAGATAACAAGAAGACTTAACTACAGTATGCAACTTCGATGGTATTTTGTGGCAGTAGCTAAAAGCATATGCAGAGAGTTTGGAATGCATTCCTTAGATAAGATATGAATTAGAAACAAGATTAAGATAAATTTTGATTAGATGACAGAAAGGCACTGATCCAGCACTTGCAAAGCGTTTGATTTTGATTTTGAACTAGGTTGTTGGCCAGCAGAGTGAAAGGTTTGAGTACTTTCGAGAGTTAGCTGGCTCTGTAGCCGGAGTCTGGCTGGAGGGTGTTCGGCAGATAATGTGCTCAGAGCCTGCTGGAAGAGAGACAGTGCCTCGAATCCCTTTACCGTGAATCTCTGCTGCCTTCCTCACAACTGAAATAACAGTAGCAGCGGGGCTTGCAGAGTAGGTAATGGACAGTGGCTTTTGAATCATTCAAAAGCCTGATGTAATTATTAAATTTTGATTCTTCTTGATATTACAGTGCTGTTAAGCTAATGGGTTGGTGGGATTTGGGACAGTGAGTTGTGGGATGGTGTGAGGACAGACAAGTCTTTCTTTTCTAATTTATTGTTCCCTAGTAAGATCAGGTTAGATGGTGTGTTCTAATTAGTCTGTGGTGGAGTCTGTTGTAAGGAAACATTGAAGGTGCTGGGATCCCTGCCCTTTTGAGCTGTAAAACTTTACGACCCCATACAGTCACCCACAGCTTCTCATCACGTGTAGCCAAGCTCTGCTCTGCATCTGCTCCTTACCAGGGAGGGGCAGAAGTGCACTTAGCTCATCAGGGGAAGGAAGAATGTGGTGGGAGCTGATTTGAAAGGCGAATAGAACAGCCTGTAATGTTAAGTTCTCTTTTAAATCTTCTTTAGGAGATGGGGAGATGAGTGGCTGGGAACAACATGGGAGATTTCCTCGTAGCTCTCAGCACCTTGGACTATGGATTGAACTGCAGGTAGAAAATGGATTCTAGTATCTGTTGGAGAGCAGAAATAGGGGATGGACAACAAGTGACCTGTATACAGTCCTGCAGATTTCTCTGTATGTCCATAATGCCTTCAGGGGCAGGCTATGGTCGTGTGTTAGTGACACATTCAGCCGTTTCCCAGTATGCATAACATACTTCATGAAAGAACAGCAGTGGGGAAGCAGCGGTGAACATCACTGAGACTTAAAACAAGCCAGTGGATGGGTGGAATGGTCAGGACATGAAGAATGTAGGGCAGGATGTAGTTACAGAGAACATCCCTCTTGCCTGAGCTGTGTTCTGTCTCTTTGTCTGAGCTTTATTTTGATGCATGTCTCAAGTTGCAACGTTATTATTCTTTATCTAAAGCTTTTTTTAACATGGAGGAAAGATCATGTTAAAACAGCTTTCTTGGCAGTTAACAATGCACTTCTCCTGAAAAAAAAGATTTAGGCCACTGTGGTTTCTTGGTGTTGTGGATATGATTCATTTTGGCCATGGGAGGAGGATGACAGTTACTTGCTACACAAACCTTTCCTGTGATTCACGGAGTGCCATTTGTGTCAGCCTTGAAGGAGGCACTTCATATGCTTCCTAGCAGGAAGGAAAAAGAGCATGATCATAGTTACCAGATAGGGTATGGAAATCGGGTGGGAGGGAAGGGAAAGGGGAGAGGGAAATGCTGATTATTCAGAAGAAAGTTGCAGGACTGCCAAGGTTCTGTCTGCAATATCCATTCATCTACTTAATGAAAAATGGATACATACCAAGCCTATATATAATTAAGGGAAACATCATGACTGTAATTGCGATGTTCACAAAATAGTATGGCTTATTATGTAACATTTTTTGTGTGAATTTATCTTAGCACTTTTCCTTCTCTCTCCTGGATCCATTACTGTTTCATGTGGTACGAAGCTCCTGTCCCTGAGTGATGTGTTTCAGCAACAGTTTCAGGTTTTGCTCGCAAGCTAAGATGGCCATGTACAGTGCTTTATGTGAGCTTTCTGCAGAGACAGATTTTTGTGCTGTACAATACTAATACAATTAGCAACTTCGGAAGTGCACTAGCTTGCCAGATCAGAAGACATTTTCCTTTCTTCACAAGAAAGTAATTTAAAAAGCTGTACCACAGTTTTCTTCCTAAAAATAACAGCACAGATTGGCTACTTAAACTGCTTGTAAAGAAGAATACTCCATTAAATGACAACCCCTGATGTTGCACAGCAGACTTTGGGGCTCTTTCACAGCTTCCAGCTGCTTCCAGCTGTTTTTTCTACACCTGGAAACTGCAGGGTAGGAATAAGTGGGAGTAGAAGTGGAAACTAATGTGTCTTAATTTCTTAATTTCCTAAATAGGTTAGGGGCTCGTGGCTGGCTGTCCTCCCGGGGTTGGTAGTACTTGGTGTGGTACCTGCACCTGCGTTAGGAGATAGAGCTGCGACTGCCAGCCGTGTAGCAGCTCTGAAGAGTCCTTCTCCAGCTAAGCAGATGCACAGCAGCCTTAGAATGGGAGACCAGAGGTGTGGTTAGCGATGAAAGGAGCGAAATGAGGAGGAATGCAGAAGAGAATAAAAGTGGATGTGAATTACTAAGCACATGTCTTGTGTTCATTGATTTTCACTGGCAATTGCATTTTACTGTTTGATTCACCAGTGCTATTCAGTCTTCCATTATTTGCTGTGTTACAAAATGCTGGTTCTGTTTGGATTTTGCAGTAGCTATGCTTATTGGGGATAAGGGGCCTAATTATAGCTGTGAACTATTCTGCACTGAGAGGGCATTTAAGTTTCTTCTGACTATTTCTGAGGCAATGTGATGAGTCATGAAATATAACTTTTGCAGAAAATATCCTGATTGCCTAATGACTAGGTGTTGGTAGATGAAATTACACACACTCTCTCTTGTTCACATGAAACCAGGGAAGTGTCTTTCTGAGTAAGCTGTTTGTTCAAGTTACCCAAGAAATGTCAAGGTTTACAGGTGCAAAATGGGGAAAAAAGTGTATATTTGAGGAGCTTGAAAACACCTGCTGTGCCTTACAGATGCTTTAGAAATTCGCAGCATTAATACTTGTCTTCATATCTGTAAAGAAAAAATGCTGCCTGAAAATAATACAACTAATCATCTATGTACAAAATATTCTGTTTTGCAGATGATGTAGAGGATGTTAACAGTATGGAAAATGTCATGTTAGAATATGCTGCAATGGACAGAGAACTTAATCATTATATGACAGCAATTGAAGAAACGGTAAATCAGGTAAACTCGCTTCTGTGAAGGTTATGAAAATATATCCTTATTTAATTATTATCTTTTAACAGATACAAATGCATTAAAATGATACTTAGCTGGAAAGATAGATCTTTGATGGGTATAAAATTCCAAAGTTGCCAGTACAACTATGAATTTTCTCTCTAGCTGGCACGCAGTGTGATGCGTGTTCGCGTATTGTTCCTCCGCACCGGCCGCTGGCACCGGTGGGAACACGGGATGGCCAGTGCTGTGGGAATGGCCGAGGGCTCTGTAGCTGAGGCACCGTGGTCTCAGATGACACCCGCTTCACGTCTTGCCGAAGGTGGAAGCTGCGTGAGGAGTGAGGCAGCTGATTTCAGGAGTGAAGCGCTGGTTGTGGCACCGGGCAACTGGTGAGGGCTGCTTCCCTGTGTCTTCCTGCCACACCGATCTCCTGGTGCTTACTCAAGGGTGAGCTTGTTAATTGTTCACGCAATTAACTAGGGTCTCGTTTGCTACCTGGCCACTCATTTTTGCGAGAGCTGTCGCTTTTCAGTGTGTTTGGGGGGTTTCCAGCTCGGTGTTGAGTGCGATGGCAGCCGCGCAGCAGGTGCCGGGGCTGTTCTGGCGAAACACGCGCGGCGCAGCTGGCGAGAGCTCCTTTTCGTTAGCGAAG
>Ga0065711_1031436_pt1 | contig 29668 bp, 9 predicted proteins | sample Hoacrofraction12_FD_59098 | JGI IMG/M metagenome (GOLD analysis project Ga0065711, IMG submission 59098) | Hoatzin crop microbial communities from Cojedes, Venezuela - Epithelial fraction 12 v2 (version 2) | ecosystem: Host-associated > Birds > Digestive system > Esophagus > Crop | place... | reverse complement strand
CCTTTCCTTTCCTTTCCTTTCCTTTCCTTTCCTTTCCTTTCCTTTCCTTTCCTTTCCTTTCCTTTCCTTTCCTTTCCTTTCCTTTCCTTTCCTTTCCTTTCCTGAGTTTCCTTTCCTGAGTTTCCTTTCCTGAGTTTCCTTTCCTTTCCTGAGTTTCCTTTCCTTTCATTCCAAAATAACTTTAAGCAAATTTTTAAAACATCCATGCAGCATACATGAAAACAATGTGTGAAGTATCATACATTTTTTTAATATGTCATTGGGTTAGAGAAAGTAATACAGATACCTTCTGTCTACACCAGCAGAAAAAAGTAAGTTCATGTGTACATTAATGGGGCTGTTCACAGGATTGGACTGAGGCGGGGAAAAATCAGAACGGTAATCCAGAACAGCAAACAAAACCCCTCCTTTGAGGGAGCATTGGGAAATGACAACATACTTTCATTTTCCTACCTCTGGGGAAAGACTTTCAAAACAGTTCTGGGCATGTTGTCCAAAAAACACATTCAAAGTAAAAGTATATAAACCACTAGGTTCAAAGAGCCTTAAGCATCTGCCTTAAACTCACCAAGGTAAGGAAATTCAGAATTAAGACTGTAACTCCATACTTAACTCACACCTTTGTAGCCAGCCCATATAGAATGACAGATCACCCACTGTTAAGAGACCACTGCAGTTACAGCTTTAATGTTGAATGTCTCTGCTCTTTAAGTGCTATACTGGATCCGGAATGTTAACCTATTTGTCAGTTTTCTTTTTATTTCTTTTTTTTTTTTTACAGTAATGTGAATAAAAGTAAATAAAATGCATGAAGATAGTATATTTTGAAATAGATATTCTTTTAATTTTTGTAGTCTATTTTTTTTCCAATGATCAAATTTGAAGACAAGCAAATTATTGGAATAAAACATGCTTTTTTTACTATGATCTTCTGCCAAGTTTCAGTCCTGAGCAAACTTTTACAGTCATGTGAACTCCTAAAAAGAGAGGTTTATAATGGAAGCATTGACAAACCTTGAAGTACAGCAGCACAAGTAGGTGTCTCTACAATATTACTCAATAAGAAGCTTGTAATTACAGATCTCAGTAGAAGGTGGGAGTATAGGGGGAATGAAGGATTTTCCTCCATGTGATGTTTCTGGCATAATTTGTGCTGAAAATTTTCCAGAGTCTGTAGAGCCATAACCACAGCTCACTTCTCCAGTAACAAAATATTAATGATACAACAGCTTTTCACTAAACTTCTAGAAACAAAGTTCATGTTTTCTTACCAAAACTATATTTTATTGCTCCAACTGTAGCTGAGAAAATGATTTTGAAAATTCTCTGGTTTGTAAAAATTGTCCTTCTCTTGTGAAAGGAAAATGTGACATTTCAAAAAAATCACACTTCAGTCCAATGAAATGGCTTTTGTGGGCTTTTACTGTGCGAGTTCAAAATTTCCAGTGTCAAGTCCTTTGAAACTACTCTTCTTTATCAAAATTTAACAGATATAAAAACTTTTCAGTGATTCGTTCAGTTGGACCACTCATCTGCATCTTCATCTTTAAAACTTTATGGCTATGATCTTCCACCTGTAATTCTTTCCACATTGCATGAAAGATCACCTGTGTATGCTAGAATGGATCATTCTTTCTGCAACATCAAGAAGGTATTCTTTGCAGCATCCTCTGGGGAACAATAATAGAGGAACAGTCCTTCCAAACAACTTTTCAGGATGCGACCCAATGGAAGCATACTGTAACTGGAATCTCCTGTAGGATATCCATCTCTAGAACAGGCATGGAAGGGGAAAGAAAAAGAGAGAGATCATATAGTCATTTTATATACAGAGAGACATGGAAAGACAGGTTAAAATTAGCAGCAGAGTGGAAATTGGCAGAAACATAAATTAAGGCATTCTGGTGAGTTCAAACACTGTGAAGGAAAAAGGCGTAGGCTTTTGGCACCTATTTCTGAAGATGAAGATGAAGGTCATTGCACACCAATGGCCACTGTACTTGGTGCCTGCTCAGGTCACGTTCCCATTAACCTGACTTTGAGCTGTTCTTTTTCCATATTCTCTTTGATTTACAGCACTTTTAGTAAACTGAGATGAGCTCCCCTAATACCAAGAGAAATTTATGCCAGCATAAATCTGATGTAGCTGAGAAGGCAGCTCAGCTTTGAGGACATTAGGATTTCGCTTAAAATGACAGTATTAAAAAACCCACAAAATTAAGTCCCTTCTATCAAATCTTGTATGGGCAAGACAAATAACACCACTCCAGATCCTGCTCTCCAGGCTCACTGTACACGCCCATTGTGAAGCCTCACAGGTACTCCTTCTTCCTTGCTGCTGAAAGACTGACTCCCCCTCCCATTCCTCTACACTGGATGAGAGGCTGGCAGTGGTGTAAAAATAAGGCTAAGTGCTTTTAATCCAGACAAAAACCCCCTTGGCACAGGTGCTGAACATCTTCTGTACCAGCTCCAGTCCGTGTGAGGCACAGCAGCAGTCTCACAGTCTGAGGCTCTGGGAAGCATTAAGGTTGCAGTCAGAGCCAGTAAGGGTTTGCTGGACAAAGCTGTACATTCAGGGGGCCAGGAGGTAGGCTGTCCCTCAGTGGTTTAACATCCCCTTCAACCCCAGCCTCGTCGCAGAGAGTATTGTATCAAACACAAAAAGGAAGCCTACAGAAGGTGGAAGCAAGGACAGGTAGCCTGGAGGAATACAGAGAAATTGTCCGAGCAGCCAGGGATCAGGTTAAGAAAACTAAAGCCCTGATAGAATTAAATCTGGCCAGGGAAGTCAAGAGCAGCCAGAAAAAAAATGACAGTTGACTGAATGCACCCTCAGCTAGTTTGCTGATGATACCAAGCTGTTTGGTGTGGCTGACATGCTGGAAGAAAGGGATGCTATCCATAGGGACCTTGAACGGCTTCAGAGATGGGCTCGCATGAACCTCATGAAGTTCAACAAGGCCAAGTGTAAGATCCTGCACCTGGGTCAGGGCACTCCCAAACACATATATGGGCTAGGGGATGAAGGGATTAAGAGCAGCCCTGAGGAGAAGGACTTGTGGGTGCTGGTTGGTGAGAAGCTCAACATGACCTGGCAGTGTGCACTCACAGCCTGGAAGGCCAACCGTACCCTGGGCTTCATCACAAGCAGTGTGGCAGCAGGTCAAGGGAGGGGACTCTGCCCCCCTGCTCCACCCTGGTGAGACCCCACCTGAGGTCCTGCATCCAGCTCTGGAGCCCTCAGCACAGCACAGACATGGACCTGTTGGAGCAGGGCCAGAGGAGTCTACAAAAATGATCCGAAGGCTGGAACACCTTTCTTAGGAGGAAAGGCAGAGAGAGTTGCAGTTGTTCAGCCTGGAGAAGCAAAGGCTTCGGGGACACCTTGTAACAGCCTTTCAGTACCTGAAAGGGACCTACAAGAAAGCTGCAGAGGCACTTTTTACAGGGGCATTAACTTATAGGACAAGAGGGAATGGCTGTAAACTAAAAGAGGGCAGATTTACATTAGATACAAGAAAGAAATTCTTTACTCTGAGGGCGGTGAGGCACTGGAACAGGTTGCCCAGAGAAGCTGGGGATGCCACCTCCCTGGCAGTGGTCAAGGCCAGGCTGCATGGGGCTTTGAGCAACCTGATTTAGTGGAAGGTGTCCCTGCCCATGGCAGGGTGGTTGGAACTAGGTGATCTATAAGGTCCATTCCAACCCAAATCATTCTATGACTCCATGTCTCTACAAAATCTCACATCTGTAACCAGAGGCATGGCAGAGAAGAAAACCTGCTTTATATGACATCCTCTTTCTACAGGAGAAGAAAAAAGCCCTGTAAGACACCACGGCACTCCGTTGTCTGCCACATTAATTGTTAGAGCAGGAAACATCACAAGGAAATATGGAATGCCAGAAGCAGCAGAGGCATTCTTGAAAAAGCTGGAAAGTGAATTGCATTACAAGTTGGAATCCAATAAAGATGAACTCACTGGACTTGGAGAAATACCTTAAGACTCTTAGTCAGTAATGAAAAAAGTTAATTAAAAAAAGATTTAAAGGAATAAGGAGTCTCTAGAGGAAAAGACAGGAAATAAAAAGACAAAAAGCAGTAATATACAACAGAAAATAAAGGAAAGCATTCCACATGAAAGACAGTTTCTACAGTCAGTGTAATTCATGGTAATATTATAATTATAGTGATATATTACACCATAGAAATATCTCTTCCTCTCAGGTGACTATGAAAGGTTTCTAGCCTGCTACTTCAGATGTAGATATTTTTGTTTTGTGTCTAGAGTTAGGGGAGATAAATGCCATGCTGGGTCTTCAGCACCCTTAAATATTTATGAACACTGGACTCTAGTCAGATTCTGCAGCCCTAGGATTTCTTTACTCTACTTTACTTTTTACTCTTTACTCTTTCTTTACTTTTCTGTAAAAAAAAACTTCAGAAAGATGGTCTGAATAGCACTGTATTAGGCATTAGTATTACTCTGTAGATGTCATACATTACTGTCATACATACAGATGATCTGAGATCAAATCTTTAGTCTAAATGAGAGGACAGACCTGAATCTTGTTCTCCCATAACTAGAGTCTGTGCCCTCACTGTTGGCATATCTATGGACTTGCTCATTCCCTCTCCCATTTTGACTAGAAACATCATCATGGATATGAAAAAAGCATTTTCCAATTCTTTTCTGTTGAGGTCATATCAAAACTAGCACAACCTCGCAAAAAATTGCTTTTGGCAAAAAAAAAAAGTCACACAACAGAAAAAGCTTCATTGAAAAATCCATTCTTAGACCCATGATGACATTTATAAGACAAACAATGCAAAGACTTCTAAGAGGAAACATAGCCAAGAGGCGAGGAATCTGTTTATGTCTATAAGTTCCTGGGGACAGTCCAATGCAATGAAGTCTGCCGAGCCAAAGCGTGGAGGCCCACATATGCCCAGGAGTGGACTACTTGGTGTTATGGCATCAGATGGCAGCTTCAGCAGCAACTCTGTCCTATGCTGGAAAGGGAGGTAATCACTTCAAATCCTAAATCTCACTGAAGTTTGTGTGACTGCACTTGTTATGTGCCGTGAAATAAAAATTTGGCTCCCAGAGAGGAGAAATTGCTGCATTGCTAATGCAGAAACTGGGCAGATCTGTGATCTCAGCGTTGCACTTACACCTCGGAGGTGCTCTGATAGAGCAAACGTGCCCAGGTCCACTCTGTCTCTGAAGAAATCCTGTGTTTACCTCTGAAAATAGCTGTTGTACAAATAATGGTATGTAGTCTTTGTTAGCTATGTTGCTATTAATATGTGCTTTTCTGACATTATGCAACATTTTTCCTTCAGCTTTGTGACATCTCTCTTCTTTCCTGATAGGGTTTAATTTCTCCCACTAATTAACCTCTTTTTGGGGAACAAAATTATTTATTTCATTAAAATACAATGCACTGCTGTGGAGGAGTGAAGAATCAACTAATGGGGAATTATATAGCATGCTGGTTATGTGGGAACATGGTAGACTTTGACTGTGATACTTCCAATCTCAGACTTAGAGATGGAGAGAACTAGCTTGTTTAAATCTCCAAATCAAATAAATAGTAATAGCTCCTCCTGTTGTCTTCCAAAGTGAATGCTTAGAACATCTAAGGTTCAGGACTTAACTGTTACTCCTTCTTGAGTTTGTTGTTACAGCAAAACTGTAATGATGTGAGGAAAGCATAAATTATGGCATGGAGGCCAGACAAGGTAACAGCTGAGACAGAAGCAGGAATGTGAGCCTTGGTAATTGCTCTTCAGCCTGATGGAAAGAATTTTAATCACATGTCTAAAACTTTGGAAATTTGCAGCGTGAATCTTGATTTAAACCATATAATATTTTTTCTTCTATTCCAACAACTTTAAGAAAATTCTATACATTTGGAGCGTGGTAGGGTATTTTTTCCAGTTTTTGTTTTGCATCTGTTGTCTATGTGCAAGACGATAACCCCAGGCAAACTTTGAGGAGAACAGGAGGTCCTTTGTCATTCTATTTAGCCTTAGATTTATAGAAAAATCCTTTCTAGCTTCTCTATTCCTGTGAAACTGGCCAAATGAGCGTATGGTAATTACGCACTTAAAAACAGAGCCTGGTTTGTTTACAGATCTTCTGGCTCTTAAGTTTAAAGAAATATTAAGGAAAAATATATTAATTCCAGGTTTTAAATAAGATGATGACTTTTCTTATGCTGGGACAAAAACTATAACAAGCAAATGAGAAAATAAAACCTGTGATTTCCAAATGGAGTGTTACAAGGTACTGTAATAAGACACCTGAGAGAAATGCTTTGAAAAACACCTGTTTTCCAACACTTGTTGGAGAATATGAATGTAGCATCTGCTTCCGAGTGCCTCATTTATGCTGAGTATTTTCAGCCTCACAGAAAGACAAGGTGAAAAGACATAGTCACAGTTTTCCTAAAAGGAGAGCACAGGCATGCTTGTCCTGTGGGAACAATAATGGCAGACTGAAATGATTCAATTAATTGTCAGTTTGTATCAGCTGAAGGCTTGTTGACACTTAATTGTTTTTCTCTGGTTAACTTGAACTATTCCGTGTTGAAATACCTAATATTCTAAAACAATATTTTTGTTGCCAATTCACTGTTTTCACGTACAATAATAAACCCGCGATGGAAGTAGCTTTCAGTGATAGGTGACACTTTCCACAAGTGTAAAATTTGTTTATAAAAGGTGGCTGAGCATGTGCGAAGTCCTATACTGAACCCCTGCTGCTGCCAGGTCATGCTGGCTCGATTAAACTAAGCTATTTAATGCCATTTTGTAGCCACAGTCCATTAGGTATGAGTTCAGGTACCTGAATCAGATCTCATGCCTCAGCTTAAGCCTGAGGTTATGGATTTCAGTTCTCACATGCAGTCATGTCAGTGCTCAGCTTTCTAGGTAGCTATATCTGAACAAAACTGAGATTGAGCCTGTGCCACAATAAAGGCACTCTAGATGTATATAGGCATGTGGAGAAAAGCGCCATGTTTTACAGGAGACTTCACTAAATGAATATCTACTACAAGGAGATGATGGACTGTACATTTGTTCAAGATCCCATTGCCAACTTGTTGCATTTTGTTGACCTCATGCACACCTCAATGTTTGCCACCCTTGACATGGGACACACAAAGCTAGTCACTGAAATCCAAAATCTGAATGGAGCACTACAGGTTCAGGGGATCACAATCAGGAGGTCTTGCATGAGCTGTGAGGGCAACAATGCCTGGGAGGAGAGTCACCTGCAGAAGCTACTGTAGGCAGAGTGACATGAAGACCTTGGTGCTGTGCTATCAGGTGTCCGCCACTGTGGGATGTGCTTTGCTGTTTTTTATCTTCTTCACTTTTTCTCCCCAACATTTTTTTTGTAAAATAGATGCTGCGTGCAGGGACAGCATACTGGAGTGTCCCTGCAGTGATTAACCTCTTTCAGTGGCACTGCCTTTAGAAAAAAGTGCTATATGCACCCTGAGGGAGCAATAAAGAGTTGGAAGAAGGGAAAGAAGGAAATAGAGAGGAAAAAAAGAGAGAAAGACAAAGATACGGTAGGGTTATCACATATACACATATATAGCTGAGGAAGATAATGAAAGAGTAAAGAGGGTCCCTGGAAAGCATGGTACGTACTGTGATGGGACACCGTGAAACAGCCTATATAAACCTCTCCTGTTTCATTTGTGTTTAAGGTTTTAACTTGGCACATAGTTGTGTGTGTTAAATAATACTTTTTACTGGTCACAGTTGTGTGTTCAATCCTTTTCTACTATTCACAGCATTTAATTTGGCAACCTCATTTTTATTTATGAAAAATTAATTGAAAGAGTCTTTGTATTCATGGGTTCCAGTCTTGAACGATCTGTTAAAATGCCCACCTTCACTTCACTAATTTATTAAAAAATTCATTAAAATGCCTGCTTTCACTGAAACTTCAGATGATTGATTTTAATCTGCAAATGTACAGTGTAAAAATCCCCATACACAGTACAGTAAAATCCCCACATGAAGCATGACAGAAATTTTATAACATTCTACCTACCCCTTAATACACGTTAATCAGAATTAAATCAAACACGGAAAGTTGTGCATATTGTTCACAAGTGGCCTTTAAACTTTAGAGGAGGGGTGGAATACATTCCTCATTTTATTCCTACCATTAAATGTAGCATCTCAGAGTAAACTCTTTACTGGCTCATCAGTCCAGCCATCTGCATGCTGCCTTGTTTAATTTCACAAAAGTTGAACAAATCTCAGCAAAGAACTGTTGTAAAAACTTGGGTTGTCTTAACAACCTCTTCCTTTCCACCTCTTATGTCCTTACTTCCTGTCATCTCAGTCCATCACCAAAACCTGTTTGCATCCAACATTACAAAACTGCCCACCAGGGTTTCTTACATGCTGCCTCAACAATGACGGTATAGTGGATGGGATGAAACATGAGATATGCACAGCTTGGCCTCCAGCTCTCCGAATCGCTTTGCCTTCAGGTCAGCCTCCCAGAACAAGTAATATGCAAAATGCCAGATGCAAATACAAGATGTGTACAACACAACTGCAGAGCAAGGGGGCTTTGAAGGCTTGACCAGAAAAAGGAGGTCTGATTTCAAAATGTCCCAGTTCTGGGTGGATGTGAATGACTCCAAGTGAAAGAACGTTAGCCATGGGACAACACTGCATGCACCATGCATGGAAATATCCTTGTGAGTCACTCAGTGGAGTGAAAAAGCTGGACCATATTTCAATTATAAACATGTGCTAAGAATGGAGATGTCTCCTTCAGATGAGTGCCTGAATAATTTACAGCTGCTCTCTCAGTGAGACTCCCCTGAAATGTTTCCTTATATAAATATTAGTTTTTGTAAACTTAGGGGTTGAAAACCATCTGTCCAACTCTAAACTTCTTTGCTTGGCAGTGATGGTAATGTAGCACTTATTATAAAGGGCGATGCCTTTTATGGTAAGAAACACAGGTGTGAGGTGTGAAGGCTTGACTTTCAATGCCTGTTTCTGCTTTTGTCTTCATTAGCTGCTGGTAGATGCTATAAAGACTTGAAAATATCAAGCCATACAATATGATGATGAAACTGTTTGTGGTAGAAAGTTTTGTTTTGAGGAATGCATAAGGGAGTATTCTTAGGAGGAACAAAGTAGACAGGATTAAAAAAATCTTTGGTCTGAGAAATGGCCAGACTAAATACAGATCTGTGGTGTGTGAATGAACAACTGATTGTATTCTCTTTCTCGGTGGTGAAATAACAGTTCTGTATTTTGGAGGAAAGAAGCTTCCATGTTATCAAATAGACATAAGCCACAGAAATAATGAGTATCCTTAGATACAGACCAGAACAGTAGGAATCAAAGAGTAAAGGACAAAAAATTAATATTTATATAATTTTCAGCAAAAAATGAAAAATTATATGCTTACTTTGTGTGCTCATATACTGTGACTATGTCTGATAACTGGAGAAATAATTCATTTAAATGGTTAATGATCATTATTCTCACGCATCATTGAAAAACATGTACAGTGATCTATAATAATTTTTCATACATATGAAGTTTATGACCCTTTAACAAACTTTTCAATAAATTATTCCTAGTATGGATTTCCACAGAGTATAAAAACTTCCCAGCTGTAGTTTTTAAAACCCAGCAGCCTTTCAGCATTGGGAGAATGGTGTAATTTTCTGACTTCTCCAAGCTGTGAGTGTGAAGCATCGTTCTTTCTGGGAAGCTGGGGGAAGAATTATTCCCACTGGATAGGATTGAGCAATGCTTTTGAATAGTCAGTTCATCAAAAATGCAATTTGGAGGATACTAAAATGATTTGTGACATATCAAGCCATAATTTCAGCCAAAAAATTAAAAAAATTGGGGAGGGAAAGGGGAAAGAGGAGCTGGAAAAGTTGAAAAGCAAACCACAAATTTTTATTTTAAGGCTTATCAACAGGTTAGGAAATAAAGAGTGTAAAATAAACAAAAATAAAAAAGTCAAAGAAGAGCTACAGAACCCCAAACAATTCAGTTCAGTCTAACAAAATTTCTTGCTGTTGCTCAGCTGATAAACAGAAAATTCAGATATTCGTGTCGTCCTGCTCCCAAGGGGTTCGCAGCAAGCAGCGTTTTGAGGCAGTTTGTTACCTTGCACAGCCAGCCCATCCCATGTGCTGGGCAGAAATTGTAGACCTGTGGTAACACTTTGTACCATCACCTCCTTTTAACTTCACCTCAGTTGCCTCATTCCTTTTGTTTTATTATGGGCCAGGATTGCACCTGTGACTTGCCTTTGCGGAAGGACAAACCTTTTGCAAAAACTGCAGTGCTCCCATTCTTCTCTTTCCCAAAAGCTGTTCCAGAGTCTATCAAAACCTGTGCCTTCGGGGTTGGAGGATTAATCTAATCAGTGCTACCACCTTTATGGACCTGGACATGGAGAGTCACACCCTGGACATTGTAATGCTACCCTGAAAATATATTTCTGTACAGAGGAAAAAAGGATGTTGGCTTTTTCCACAAAAGAACTGAAACAACTTACTGTGCAAACTTGGCTAGTGAGTGTAGTTTTCTTGGCAAATATGTGGTTTTGAAGATTTGGACTGTTTTTCTACATAGTTACTGATGTCTGTACGGCAGCCTGAGACATGTTTGCACCACTAACTGTAGAAACTGCTTTTAACTTTTACTGTGCTTCTTCCTTTGGTGGCTTGAAACATGCAAATATACTCACTCACCAACCCTCTTCTGTGCTGGATTTGACAGAAACTAGTTCTCACTTCCCCCCATCTTTATATGGGCAAGGTCTTCTTCTTTATGCTAAAAAGAAATTCAGATTTGTAATACAACTTCATTTTCATATAGTGGCCTATTTGTGGCGTGGGTAAATCCTTGTTCTGTAGATCAGCAGCGCTTCATGGTTTCACCTTCCCCCTCAATTGTCCATGTCGAATGTGATGGTATGGGATGTCTGGGTTCAGACTGCTCTTTTTGTGCAAACATATAATTTGACAGATCATTGCAGATATCGTGCTTCAGGGTACTGTGAAGAATTTCCTGGTAGCTAAATTCTATTATGATATTTTGCAACTCAACCAAAATTTATGCCCAGCAAAACATTGATATAAAAACCTATTTTGCTGATGTCCACATGCTACTAATGGTTCTTGCTTTTACTGATGTACTGCAGGTTCTTTTATCCTGTGTCTGCCTGGAAGCTTATTTGTGAATAACAGCTCATTCAGTTGTTTATGTAAATATAAAGTTCAAATTCACTTTAGAAAGCAGTTGGTTCAGAACTAAACAGAGCTAATAAGAGCTATGATGGTTTATATTAAATTATATTGTTACCAACATATCAGGTCCTGAATTTGAATGTGAGGTTGCATGTGTATAGAGACATATTGCATACTAATTTCCTCCAGATATGCCCTTAGAGGGATAATAAATCTTTCAATCCATCCAGAACCTTTACTTTAAATGCCTGCAATTTTTCATCTTGATGGCAGTGGGTATAATCCAAAGCCCAGTGAAGTCAACAGGAGTCAGTTCGTCAAGTGTTTGGAATGTAGGCCAAGGATCTGTCTTGCTATTTTTTTTAAGGCAAGTTATTCATATGATAACCAAGCAAGTCCATCATCATTATTTTGTTCAAGTCTCTTACTGGAACCCAATTCCTATTATGAGACCATAATGGTTAGGTTTTGTTTAAGCAGGAGAATACAATCTCTACAATGTGCCTTTGGTGTGAGCTCAAGGTGGCATTTATGTAGACAGAAATCTCACCACAGTCTTGTGAGCATTTTGTGGGTATATGGAATGGATGGCATGCAATAGGTGAGAAAAAGTACCTCTAGCTGCCCATCCTGCAGTCTCACAGGCTTTTTCTGTTCCGAAAATTATTAGCCTCTATAAGGGATATTTCCATTGCATATGCTTGAGACCTGTTGAATGGACAGAGAAGACTTATGGAAAATTTTCTTTAGAAAATTCTTCCTAGCATATTACTGAAATATAGTAGTCCCTACAACAAATTTTCTGAATGCTATACAACAAGGTTGGCTTTGTTTGTATATGGTTGCCATTTGCACAGAAAGTCTTTGTTAGTTGTCAGCTACTCTGAGTGAAGAGTGTATGGTATTTCACAAAATCCCAAAGTGACATGCTGAATGAATACTGCTGAACTGAGACAGGACAATCACCTTAAAGCTGTGGCAGAGCTCCACAGAGAAAAGATTTACTAGGTCACCTAGTCTGTGTTCTTCTCCCTCCCAACAGGGAATATAAGACATCGTGCAATCCTATTTTAAGTGTCCAAAGCAACAGATTTAAGCAGCTTCTGCAGCTTCAGAATCTTCTTTCATTTATTAGTTTAAGCTCATCCCGTTGTGCCTAGTTAATTCTTGCTGTAGCATCTAGCATCATCTTGCTTCCCTGGCTACTTCTTTGTTTCAGCATATGTATCTGCCAAATTTTGAAGTGCAGCTGATATTTATTTAGCAAGGAAAATAATTTTGAGATTATGACCCCTTAGCCTATCCACACTCTTGTTCTCTAACAGCTGGATTTTGTTGCAGTCCCATGTTATTCCCCTCTCTCCGCCCTTGTCCTTGTCCTTTCTCTGCGTCTCAGACTCACTTGTAGTTTGTGTTACTTTCAAGCAAGGGGAAGTAGTCCTCCATGACTTGATACCATCAGATCAGGATCTGCCTAAAAATATATGCTATCCAGATACTATGTTGTATAGTCTCCCCCGATAACTAGATTTGATGGAGAAATCTCTAAGTGAAGTTTTGTTACGAACAATAATCATGAATGTTCCTTCAGACTATAATGCTGCTGTGCCTCGTGCATTTCTGTGGCACATTAAAAAATGAAATGGATTGAGTTTCTTGGCCAAAGAGCAATATTTATTAAAAATATTAAAATTAACAAATGAGTACAGTAACATGAGTTCTAGAAATGCCTTCAAGCACTTGATGCTGTTGCTACTCATGCTCTCCTAAATCAAAAGAAAGCCATTGCTGTTCTGAACTGCATGCTGAGCCTTACTCCCTCCACAAAAGAGTCCAGACACTGTCATGTAACCTTTTTTGCTGTCCAATTTTATTTGTCATAAGTGATCACCAGATAGAAGAGACATTAGCTAGGTTTGAAAATATTTTTTTTTCACACTGTAAGTGCTAGGGCTTTCGAACTGAGTTTTCAACAAGGACTGATCATATCTCATCTTGCCTGTCTTCCTAACTGCCATCAGGATGTTTTTGTTCCAGTTGGCTTTGGGGCTTGTTCTATCATAGCTTAGCATGAGAACATTTGGTTTTGTGTTGAAAGACGTTGATGCTTTAAAGTTTCGTGAGGACAGCAATAGCAGCCGCCTCTGCTTCCCTGCCAGGAGACACATGCCCAGCAGGTGCCCAGACCCTGAAATGTATCTTGGGGTTAGAGAGATATCCAAAAACTTTCCAAACATCAGGACAGAGAATTACTGGGTGGTTTAGCCATTTCAGTCACAGATACTTTCTAGAGGGCCCCTTTCATGTTTACACAGCTTATGTGACTTTCCCTGAGTGAAGAAAAATGGCTTGTACATCCTTCTGTTACCTGAAAATATATTCATTCCTTTAAGCTCAAAAGTATATTCTGATACGCAGTGTAGTTTACATATAATGATCTGCCTATAATTGTATCTTGACCCTGTGGTATTATAAATTCAAATTTCTGCCTGGCGTCCTGCAGCACTTTCAGTCACCGATTTCCTTAACCGGACACTCATTGCTGCTGTCCTTATTATCAAGGTCTGTAGTGTTCCACTGACTTCCAAGATACTTTACAGTAACTCTTAGCTCTGCTCTCGTCAGGTCATCTGTATTTTTCTGGACTTTCTCCTCTCACTGACTGTATATTTTGGCAAACCTTTTGTATTTCTTAAGTGTTCTGAAGTTCTTTCCACACATTACTTCCTGCTGTCTCTCTAGTTTACCACTGCAGGAATGGTGACCGATCATTGAGCTAGATTTATTTTTTATGTGTTTTTTCTTTTCCTCTTTTGTATTACTTTTGTAGGAGAAAGAGTTAAATAGTTTTTGCTGTTTTGGCACAAGGGCCACATCTTTTCAGCACTGATTCTGTAGATGATATTTTGTGTATGGCATATCCGATCATAATTTTCATGAACTGAGCTTTTGTCTTTGGAAGGTTAGAAGAGAAGCAGCTATGCCAGTCTGCTAATTAAGCCAAGGGCAAGTGTCTGTAATAGCTGACCTAAGTGCCATGTTGTGCTGCATATTGTTATGCTCTGAGAATATTCTTTATTCAGAGAGTCAGGGTAGGTGAATCAATAAGGGTAATACATATTAAAAGATATACCCTGCAGGAAAACATTTTAGATAGTTGTAGGTAGATTACAAATCAGCAGGATACAAATGGAGCAAAAGACAGTCTGTAGGATCTAATGTCATTTTGCAGTTACCTAACTAACCAAATTAAATAAAAATAGGCCATGTAGTGTTTAGGTACTATTTTGCCAAATGTTCAGCCTGGTACAGGGTCCTTGACACAAAGGTCTTGCATGGGATCATGAATGTGACAGAGGCTAGGGTGGGATTTTACAGAATGCCAGGGCTCTTTCACAGTAGCAGCCAGTGTCTTTGCTTTGACCATGTGACAGCATGTCCTGCACTCAGTTTTCTACAAGGTACTGGATGTAGCCTGAGAGTAGCAGCACAGGGTAGCAATGAGCTGCTCATTTATTAGGGTAAGAAGAAGAAGTCCAGCACAGCACCCTCTCCTCTCTGCTCCATCTTTCCATGTTTCTGCTCAAGATTCCATGACTCCTGTTTATTCAGAGAAGGACCCTTGCTCTCCAAGTAATTTAAAAAAAAAATACGTAGAGAGGAATGCGATTACAGTAAATGTAATTCATCAGAAGTGATAGGGAGAGAGCTGACTACCCAGCATGGTAAAAGGCCACTGCATTTTCTTAGTTATACAATATCCTAGGATAACAGAAAGTGTTTCCGGAGTATCTCAAGAATCTGGAGTATTCTGTCTTTTAGAATTCTTTATTTTCAACTGTTTTCCAATTTGCCTTTCCTCCACCTCTGAGCGAAAAATAAAAATAGATTAGAGACATCTTTGCTTTCCATGGGGGTTGGAACTGGAACATGTCAGCATGCTTTTTACCCACTCCCAGCATTTCTTTCATTCTTTCCACAAGTCCAGCACTTTCTCCGCTTTTCAGAATCCTTCAGACTAAAGCTACACGATGGTAGGTATTTTCGTACTTCAGGGCTTAAAAATAGAAGCAGCTTTAATGAATCCAACATGCTCAAAGAGCAAACATTACTTTTTCTGATATCCTTAAGGGAAGTATACTAACCTAAAGTTTGGTCAGTGTACTATTTGTAAATAACCACGCGAGTTGTTTTGCATGGAGTAGTTCACTTTCTGGTCAAAAATCTTAATGTATTTGTGAAAGAATATCTACTAACTTCCAAGTCACTTTTGAAAGACTGTATTATTGCCAGTTTATGTACATGTCCTACTCATGTTAAAAAATAAGTCACATGAGTCACAACAACCATGTCAGTGGTTATAAAGAACTGCCTGATAGGGGGTTGTTTCTGACACAGTCTGAGCCTGAAAATGCAAGGGCGGCACACTGTTGAGAAAGGGAAACGTGAACCAATAGGAGCTGTGTTTTCTGAATTAGGGACTTTGGAAATAAGGTGCTGTTGGACATCACCATATGCCCAAGAGTCAGAGCTCAGAAGAAGTAAACGTAATTGAAACATTTAAGAGCTGGTGTTAAACTAAATCCAGCTGTCTCTGTGGAGAAGTCTATTTTGAAATTAAAGGTCTACAGATTTTCAGTATCACTCAGTTCCAAAACTTCCAAAAGGGTTGTTGATGTAATAAATATATTAAAACAATATGGAAATGTCTTAAGGCCTACTGTTCAATGAGAAACTTTCTTGAAGAACAGAATGCATAGAAATGATTGCTGCATTTTCAGTTTAACAAAGGTGAGGTTGAACAAATCCTTCTCGATGTTATCTTGTTATCTGGGTTGTTTTCAAAGCAACCATAGCAAACTGCATATTGGCCTAAAGGAGAAATATATCCTTTCTAGCAGATTACATTGAAAAGCAGTTGCTTATTGCTCTTGTAATAAGATTTGTGTCCCTGTCCCTTGCTCAGAGGTGTGTTGAGAGCAGTACTCTGTAACATAAATGCTGAAGAAAGTATAGACCAGAGTCTGCTTTAGTCTGCAATTATGCCAACGCAGTAGACCTGTGAAAAGTCTCACTCTCATTTTCATATTTCCTCCAAAAGGTGGCTTAAAAATAAGCAAAACCAACAAAAGACATTCTTTATCATGTTTGTATGAAGCCCCCAATTCCTTTAATTAACCGCTGTATAGATCAGGGTACATACAAATAAGATGTGTGGTCAGCCAAGGCTTGGAGTCTACACAGAGACATTATTCCTGTGATGCGTAGTAGCCCAAAAGTGTCTTGTGTGAATATGATATGTTTACATGCTTGTCCAGTGACTTAGCACTCAGCTAGACTGGAGCTTGCTTAGAAGATAGTCAGTTGTCCATATCATAATCAAAACAAATAAAAACAGTATCTGGCATTGACTAGATAATTACAAAGATAAGTTCATGTCTTTTCCTTAACACACCAGTATCTTCTCTGACCTTCATGCAATGCGTAACCTGAGCAGGTAACAAAAAGTTTCCACTTTTTATTTCAAAATTTGGAAAAAGTGTGGTTACGCTACTTTGAGTCTGACACTGGATGCCGTAGTTTGGGAAAAGCAAAAGATAATAACAGTGGGAAAATTAGACAACCACTTCCTTTATAACTTGTGATAAGTATGCATTAAAATAAAACTGTCATAATAATTAATCCTGAATATATTTATCCCAATTAAATATTGATTATGTGCTACATTCCTTACCCATTACTCCTGGAATTTGAAAGAGTATTTATATCAAAATATAACATTAGAATCCTTCCTTCAGCTATAACACATTTTAAATAATTTTCTGAATTAAAACTTCCTCTACTTTGCCACTGCAAGTTTATTAAACAATGTGTATTCATACAGGAGAGAACTGGCAAGGGAGTTTTCCATACAAAAGGTCTTTTGTGTTCTGTTTTTAATATGTATTTGTACCTTAGTGACAGCAATAAAATTGTATACATGGTCAAATGCAGAGGTTCAGCCAGCAATTTCTCTGGGGGGTGGACCGTTTTCTTGTACTTGAGAAATTGATGATGGTACCCCACATCTCTCACCAACAATGATACAATGCTGGTCTGCAAGCATGTGAAGGAGAAGGTGCTCAGCTCCTTGATCTGCACTGATAGAACTTCAGACCAAGTATCTCTATGACCATAGGCACCACTGATCTTTAGAAAAAAAGTAGTTTGGTAATAAGATAATTAATTGTATAGAGACAGTTTCCAATACACCTTCCTAACTGCAGATGAATAACACTCCTAACCAAAGGTTGCATCCAGATTATCATACTTAATAGCTGTTAATCAACTTATTTTCTGTGAGTATGACAAATATTCTTGTGAGCTCACTCACACTTTCAGCCCTTAATAATCTAGTGGCAGTGGATCCTTGAAATTTTATCTTGCCTGGAGAATGTATTTTCTTTTACTGGTTTTATCTCTGCTGCGTAAATTTTTTTTTGTATAACTTTAGTGTTGGGAGAAATTCTTAATTATTCCTGTTTCCTTTCCTATTCCCCTAGCATGCATAATTTGCTATTATGATGTTTGTCACTGATTTCTTGCCCAAGTGGGAGAAACTGCTCCATACTCATCATCATGCTCATAACCTTGTGCTCTATCTTTCTAGTTTTATTCTCTTGCATACTGCAAGCAGTAAACAAGATACGAGTACATGACAATATTATACAGTAGATTATCAATGATTTCTGGTTTATTTTCCATCTCTTTCCTAATAATTTTGGACACTATTCTCCTTATACTACATGATTTCTGGTTTATTTTCCATCTCTTTCCTAATAATTTCGGACACTATTCTCCTTATACTACCTTCTTTAAATTTCATGGTTTTACTGTTTAATTTTAACCTACTTAAAAATTAATTTAAACATATTACAGAATTAATATGGTGGTCTCTCTCAATACTCTTCCTTCTTAAAGTTAGAAAATTTAAAGATGCAGATCAGGAATGTTTATGTATAGGATTATTCTGCGTTCAGGGTATTGAATAAGAAATTACCCACTGTCCAGCTACCACAGATTGTAATACATGCATTGGTCAGTGCTGTGACTAAGACTGCATAGAGAACTGTCCCTCCATGGAGGTGTGAAACCAGAAATCTGTCATAGGACCAAATTGTCAGATGTCAAGACACTGAATGGAGCAGCTTTTTGTTGGAGTTATTGGCTAGGAGTAATTGTTGACCAATATGTGACACAAGGAATAAAATAAACTAAGAAAATAAGTGGAGAAGGGAGCAAGTAGTCTGTAATGCAGAAACACAGCTGGAGCACATCATTATCTGCAAGCAACATGTGTCAGTCAAAAAGAAATAACAACCAGGAAGTGGATTTAGTTAATGACATATATGACATTTTAAGTGCCTTAAGGCAGTAGAAGAAGTCAATTGTAATACTGAATGCTAATGTGCTTCTCGAATACCTTAAATAAGAATGACAGGTTTTCAAAGAGTGGGCCAAAGAAGATGAACAACTGAAGAGGCTTTGATGGATCTGAGGTGGAAAATCAGTGTTTCTTACACTACTAGAAGCAGAGTCCCCGCAAAAAAGCTCAGATCATGGCTATGACCTTGATCAAACCACAAGACGGATTTCTGGAAACTGAAAATTGTTAATTTCTTACAAAGCAACTCAGGATACTGAAGAAAAGATAAATCATGATCCAGAGTGATGTTTATGGAGTGCAGATGATGCTCTTGAATATTAAGAAATTGCACAGAATTTAAAATATTTCCATTGAAGGGACCTGAAGCAGGAAGCTAGCAGCCTCAAAAAGCAGCACATGAACATGTACATCCTGTGGCCAGCAACAATCACCACTGTAATTGATAGTTTTTGGAAGAAGATGTAAGAATTGCAGTGGATTTTATCATGTTGCCAGAGGTTGCAAGTACCAGGAGAATATGAATATACAGCAAGGACAAAGAGAATGACTACAGAGCCATTAGCTCAGAGCTGTTCTTTGTTGCAGTAATGGCCAAGGTAGCAGCAGAAGATGAATGAACTGTCAGCCTGAAAACAAATGGAACATTTTTTAATTTTAAGCTGGACACGGGTGCTCAAGCCAAGGTGGTACCCAGAACAGCGATATTAACTCTGAGAAAAAAAAAAACAAACCCAAAACAGGTAAAGCTTGGGTTTACAGCAGTGAATGTACGTCTGCTGACAGTGTCCGAGTGTTAAACATAAAGAACAATTGGAAAGATACATGAATTACGACAGTACATCAGAATGAATGCATATCTATTGTTTTAAAGCATGCCCCCTCTGTTCTTAAAAAGGGGAGTATAGGGGGGTTGGATGCGATGATCTTTAAAGGTCCCTTCCAACCCAAACCATTCTGCGAGTCTATGATTCTAAGACAAAGGACCAATGCAATCGCACACCATCTGTCTTCCAGAGGTGAGAAATGCAGAGCTAGGTTGGAAGTGCCACATCACTCTACAGCCCCGTTGAAAGTTTCAAGGCAAATACTCAAAGATCTAAATGCACATATTTCCTGGAGAGTCCAGAGACCAAAAGAAAAAAGCAAAAAAAAAGAAAGAAAAGAAAGAAAGAATGAATCCGAAATTTATACATAGATCCACTGCCTACAAGATAAGATACTAGACAGACTAGGAAGCTATTAAATATTTTTCTGCAACTGGATTCCACAGGTGTTCTCAGAAAAAAACAATAGGGTGGAGAAAGAGACTATGGCATGGTGAATTCATCACCAAAATAAGGCAACCCTAGCAAAAGTGAAGAGACTATTTGCCAGCACATCAACATGATGGCAGAACTGGGCTCATTTCTCCTCTGCTTGTTTAAATTAACATGTAGGAAGGGACCGCCATAGTTACATAAGAAAATTGGAGATGAAGCTGCTGCTCCCTCCTGATGTCTAAAAATATGGTCAAATAGGGAAGATGCTGGGTTAGTTAATATACAGGTATTATATTATATTATATCTGTATTTCTGACAATCAGTGTTTTTGAAAACCTGTGTGGTCTGAGGTTGACCATGATGCAGTGCATGCGGAAGGGCTGCAGAGTGTAGCTCCAAGGAAGCAGGAGAGAGTCCAGGAGTGCTTTCAGAGGCATGTTTACAAAATATGCATAGACATTTAGTAGTTAAGTGAATTAAATAATCAGCAGTAAGAGTGAGTAGATTCAGGGCAAGACTCAATTTCTTGAATATAAATCCAATAGCAAAAATATATGTATAAAGATCTTACACATCGAGTTTATATACATTATTTATCCTAACAATAGGATATTTGCATATGCTTCAGATTTAGAAATCCTTAAATGCATATATTTATGTAGTAGAATATATCAAGTTTATATTTGTATAAATATAATTGTTCATCTAAGTAGTCTTTATGGCATTTTTATTGTTTAACCTTATTGTTAAATATTTATATTATAATGTATGTGTGTATATATATATGGAATTCAGTTGTAGATATGGAAGAGATTTCTCAAGGAACAAAGAAATAGAGAAAAGAAGATGTTTAGTGTGGAGAAGAAACAGGTTTGGGAAAAAGAAGGGGAGTCAGTAAGATGTAAAAGCTGAAATAATATGTTCTCCAAGAGCTTAAAACGAGGCTCCCCAATTATTTTGAAATAGATCCTGAGTCAGCACTCTCAGAGAGGTTTCCTGTTATTACTGCTCCAAGTAAAAAAAAAGGGACAAAAAAGATACCAGGTCTAAAAATGCGAGTAACTTAGAAAAACAGTAATTTGCCAGACCCATCAGCTCCGTACATTACAGCATCACTGAAGAGTTTAATGACATACATGGATCTTAGTCTGTTTCTAAACTGTGATAATGCCCACTTGCAAGTGCTTTGTACTTTCTTTATACACCTCTATAATTATAATTGTACTTTATACTACATGGCTGGATCTAAATATAAAGGCAAATCAGGTCCTGCTTCTAGTATTTACATAAATATGGTTTCTGCCCTTCTGAACTTCTCTGCACTGCATGTTTCAGGTTGAAATCAGATGACTGAAGCAGGGATCACGTCGGCCCAGGTGATAATAATGGGCACGCAAGAAGGCGCACAGTCCCCCGTTTAGTCAGTTAATGAGAAGGTGCTATATATCTCTTGTTAGAGGCTGAAAAATAAATTATGTTGACAGAGGATTATTTCCCCACATTTGTTCCTTGGGTACTGTGACTATTTTAGGCAGGGCTAATGTGTTGGATTGTAACTCAAATTTGCAGGCAAGTTCATTACCCACCATTTAATCTTTAGAATTATCTACACAAAAACTACCTCACAAAGGGAGCTTAGGATAAATGAATGAACTGGGTTTTTTTATTTTATTGTATTTGGTAGACTAATTGCTCCATAAAATCACAACCTGGATAAGTAGGTAGAAATTTGGGCTGAATTTATGAAAGATAATGAATAATTTCAGATGTACTGTTCCCACTGTGAATATAACTAAATTTATATAATTGAGTGGATTGAAAACCACACTTTGGGGCATGTACATGGTCATTGTTCAGTATTCAAATGTACATTATAATATATCTGTGTCAGTATCAAATTATAGAGAATGAGTCAGAAAAGACATGTTTAAGTATAGAGATTTGGTGTACATACCAGCAAAAGTCAGGTGTCATCTTAAGAGTGGGATATTTGAATACATTTCAGATTTCTCTGTACATATTTTAAGATTCATATTAAATAAATTATATGAAAATATTTTAAAGGCATCAGCAGCCACTGAGCATAAGCAGGATTTTTTTTCTAAAACGACAGTGAGAAATAAAGCAGGCAGAGGAAGAAAAAAACAGTGAGAAACTGCGACATTCAACAGAAGCTTCACAGCAGAATGGGTTCAGTCAGTGGTTGAAGGTATAATATTGTTTTCTTTACCATAATAAGCTTTGTTTCATGTTATTACAATAAAAAGACTCTTCACCATTGCCCTAAGACACAGTACATGTTCATTCCCAGAATCTTGTAAGCAAGTTTTGTCATTAGTCTTTTTAAAGCATACATGAGGAGTTTTCAAAGTCAAGGATAATAAAAACTATAAAATTTCTTCACATGAGATCAAAGTGTGAGCCAGATTTATCTATAGGCATCATTCCAAACATATTTTCATTTTAGAGAAGGAAGACCCACCTTTCTGCCTATAACTTTGTAGATAGCTTATTTGTTAGAAGATTTATGCATTAGTATTGAAATGTACTTGGTCCAGTCAGTGCTATAAATCATTCCCAGATGATTTTTAAGGACATATTTTAACATCCAAGAAGAATAAGGTTTTCCAGCTCTAAGAGATCTCAGTTCTGCAGCACTTACTGAGAAGGGTCATTTCAGCAAAGTCACAGTAAAATGCTGCAAGTTTTGATTCAAATGGACTAATTGACACAGGCTAAATTCTCACCAGTTCCATGCAGTAGGAGTAAACAAAATTTGTTGCAGCAGATTCATGTGAAGATAGAAAGATAAACTGCTTTGACCTTAGTGAAGGGCAGCTCTGGCATCCGGCTGTGAGACTTTGTCTGCTGTTGCCGTAGGGCACTATGAGGCTGGGGCACCTCGGAGCCGGCACTCAGATGTGGTTCTTCCTCAGCTGGTAGCAGAACAAGGCACATCTACTGCTTTCTAGGCCCTGTGTCAGGGTTTTTCCCTTCAGAAATTTTGTAAACAAGCTGTTAGGTAAGATGCTTACCAGGACTGGGCCACATTTGTCAGCTGTCAAGGCAGAAGATGTCTTCAGGTCTATAACAGTCATCTCGGTACTGAGGTTTTTTTTGATTTTTCCAGGTCTCCAAGAAAGCTGCAGAAAAGCTTCATCATAAACTATTTCTTTTACTGGACTTCGAATCTAACAAGGTGCTCTACAAACAGAGAGACAATGCTGCAGAGCAGGTGTAGATAAGTTGGAGAAGATTCACTCTGGGGGGTCCTGTGAGCCCCCTCATGCATCACATACTGGGGCAAAGACTGTTCGCTTTGATTCTGTCACCGTCAGAGCATGCCCAATGACTTTCTGTATGTGGAGCATCCCAATAACAGCCCCTAAACAGCAATAGCCTCAACTACCAGGTACATTTTTTGACTACGAAGCGTGATAGGTATCATTATTCACAAAATAGATAGCAGATAATCCAGCAGAAATTGGGGAAGGGACAAACAAGTAATTTAAATATTTAGTGTGTTTAGCATCCCACCCTACCTCAAACAACTAAAGAAACCATGGAGCGATTGCCTTTTGGAGTATGACAGTGGGGTTTCCAATTAAAGGATAAAATAAAGAACAAGGCACATTAAATGTTCAAACTGTTGCCGTAGATCTGTCTTTGTGCAAATTGTATCAAAGGCACTTAGTAATGATACTGAAAAAATGATTGAGGCTGGTTAGAAGAAAATGATTGCAGACCTATATTGCATAGTTTTATTAGGCTCTGACAGATTCACAATGTTTGTGAAACTGGACAACATTTTTAAAAAATTGCTTCAACAACAGAGGTAAAAACTCTGACAGACCATCCAACTACACTGTTTTTGTGAGAAAAAAAGTCAAATTAATTTTTGAACTAGATGTTTAGATGGAAATGCTTATTTTATATTGTTTTAGAACACGACATGAAAACTCCAACACTGGAACAGTGATACTTCAAACATTTACATCAGTTTGGGTTTTTTCATTGTTTTGTTTTAATACAGTGTCAACAAGATAACTACTTTTCACAAATTTCTGTTTTGATTTTACCCTTATAGCTTAAGGGATAATTAGGAGACAACTTCCTGGGGGAAGTTTGTCTTGTATTGCTGTGTTTTCTTTTACCCGTTTTCATATTCTATTTGCTATTGGCAAGAGAGTACACAATGAGTCAAACCACTGATCATATCCAGGGCTGTCAGTCTTGGTGCATACCCAGATGGATAGTTCGTATGACCACATCTTAAAGACCAAATTTCCATGTACAATTGTGCCGACACAGTTGTCAAGACGTAGATATACTACTACGAACTATTAACTGTGCTAAAGGTACTGAAGGAACAAACACCCCTCCCTGAAATGCTTTAGAGACAGGCAAGGGAAAGAAAAAGGGGACGAAAAAGTAAAAGTCGGAAACTTAGTGTAAAATAAAGGAAGCAAAAATGCAATAGAATGTAGGAAAGCACAGCCACCAAAATATGAAAAATCATACAACAATGTGGACTTTATCAAGCACCTTTTAAAAATTTCTCAGGTAAGAGATGGAGATCAAAGTACAGACTTAAACCACAGCCAAGTAATAGTCTTTGATTGACTTCCACAAGACTTCCTGGCAGTGTGAAAGTAAAGGATAGCTAGACTACAATACAATTCTTCATTTCCCAGCATTAAATTCTTCTGGGGAATGAGCTCAGGCATAATGTGCTTTCACGAACTAAATAAACCAATTGCTTTTCCAATATAAATGGAGGAATGCATCACATTGACTGTGGTAGAGACACTCTCTGTACAGTGTGCAATTTCTGTAGCTTGCTTTGGTCTGTTCACACAGAAGCACTGTTCTTTTCTTTAGTTTTTCAAAACTTTCAAGAGTACAGACTCTATGGGCTCCCTCTACCTTAGACTACTGCTAATCCAAGGAAGATATTCCTTCCTTCTACAACTAGAAATTTCTTTTTACGTTAAATGTTCCCTTCAGCTTTCTATGATATCTGGGTTTGTAATTCATTGCTCAGAGACTACTGATACTTGAAGCCAACAGATAGACAGCTTTTGTGTGAATTCCAAAAAGACCTTCAGTCTACTGGAGCCAGGATAGGAACTGTAGAAGTCTATTCAAGATAATAAATGTCAGCACATGTTTCTTCTCCTCGACATCCTCAATTTTATTTGAAATTAAGGCAGACACTTCCAAGAAGTTAAGAATTTTCCCAGACGGCTTTTTCAATAAAGCACTTTTTCTCTTTCCTGTCTCAGTGGATTTCTTCTTTGCTGCCTGGTCCCCCATTTAACCCTCAGGTAGAGAAAAGTGTGTGCTTGCTGTTTTGACACACCCAAGCTTCTTGTGTTTCTGAAAGATTCCCCTAAATTCTAGAGTATTTTATGTATTGTGTTTCCTAAACCCAGTATTAGCACCTGGTTTCTGTATTTACACTTTCTCAGTTTTCTTCTACCTGTTTTCTGGTCTGGTGTAATGCAAGTGAACTGGCTATCAGTAAGGTGTAGCCAAGGAATAGGCAACTCCTGGATGTGAGATCATTGCATCTCAGTCACAGCCATCAAGGAATTTTCCCTCTGTCCTTGGTTGAGGAGACAGGTGATACAAAATATTGCTCTCCCTACATACACCAAGACACCCAAAGATACTGCAATTGTACAAGAGCTAGTAAGCTATGTATGCATAAAAATGTAGGAAATATTTTTCTGGGCAGCTTAAATGTAGCTCTTTGCTACTCACATAAAACAGGTGAATATCCAGAGATGACTGCTACTGGACTCACCCATCCCCCTTTCCTAAGTCATCTCGCCATAGCAGGCTGTTAAGTTCATCAGGCATGATTTCCCCTTTGTAAGTCCATACTGACTGCTCCCAACCACCCTTGTGCTTAAGATGTGTAGAGAAGTTTTTCTGAATTTTTTGCTCTGTCACCTTCCATGGACCCAGTGAGGCTGGCTGGTCTGTAATTCCCCAGATCCTCCTTCTTTCCCTTTCTGAAGATAGGAGTGACGTTTGCTTTCTTCCAGTCCCACAAAACCTCTCCTAACTGCTAGGATATTTCAAAGATAATTGGAAGTGGCCTTGCCTTGACATCCACCAACTATGTGTGTATCACCTCAGGTTCCATGGTCCTGTGCGCGTTCAATTTGTTTGTGTTCCCTAATCTGATCTTATTACACCAAGGGCAAGTCTTCCTTGACTAGACTTTTCCCCTGGTCTCAGGGGACCTGGAATTCCTGAAGGCAAATCTCACCTGTAAAGACTAAGGCTTTCCAAAACCCATCCCTGCACACTCAGACAACGTCTATATGTTCCCCTTATGTGACCAAATCCTGCTTCCACCTCTTCTGTGCTAGTTTTTCATATGTGAGTTCAGTCAGGAGCTCCTTGCTCATTCGTTCAGGCCTCCTGCTAACCTTTCACTTCTGCTCATTAGCATTGACAATTTCTGAGCTTCAAGGATGTCATCCTTGGTAAACAATCAGCTCATCTGGACCGCTCCTCTCTCCCGTACTGTCTCCCGTGGGGTTGTTCCAAGCAGGTCCCTGAACAGGCTAAGTCTGCTTGTTCTGTTGTTTAGTTATTTGCCTTGTTCGCTTCCCTCAGGAAACTGATCTCCACCATCACTTGGTCGCTGCAGCCACAGTGGCCTCCAGCCTTCACAACCCCAACCAATTCTTCCTTGTTTGTAAATATCAGGTCTATCAGAGTACCTCTCCTCATTGGCTTCTTGATCATCTGTGTTGAGATGATAACAATGTACTCAAGAAACCTAATGGTAGATACTGAGGTGGTTAAAGACCCCCAAGAAGACCAAGGCCTGTGAACATGAACCTTCTTCCAGCTGTCGAAAGAAGGTTTCATCTAATTCTTCCTGATCAGGGCGTCTGTAGGAGAAACCCAGAACTATGATGTCACCTATGTTGTCTTCCTTCTAATTCCAACATGAGCTCTCAGAGGCTCATCATCCATGCCTATCCAGAGCTCCAGGCAGTCCTGCTTCTCTCTCCTGCAAAGGGCAATTCTCCCTGCTTGCCTTCCCAGCCTGTCCTTCCTAATTCTCTTTGATCAGTTCACACTGACATCAACCAAGGTCCCACATCTGCTAGATAATGAGATCACTTAAACTGCTTACTCCGCTAGGAAAAGGCCAGATATAATATACAATGGCATGATTTGAACACTAATGTGCCTAGCTTTGGAGAAAATAGCTCATTTTTTACAATTGGCAAAACCTTCTAATTGCTATCAGGGAGTAATTCCCGAGAATTTCAAGAATGATGTCTAGTCCTGTATCAGGATGCAGATTGTATAAAATAAGGATGCGTTAAAAAGCCAAGCAAACAACTAAACATATCTGAATGAGGCAGCTCATATTACTCAAGTAAAAGAGGGCAACAATGTAAGTTAACGCAATCCCAAATCAATATTTCTTCACCATGAAATTAATTACCAAGACATATGGCTGGAATTTGAACAAGGATTTTCAAAACGTTACCTGTAATAATAGAAAATGTTCTTGGCAAATGTAATGCTATTTACAGAAGCCTGTTTACCTGCTCCTTACTATGATAACAATTAGGATATAAGACATTTTCAAGTACAAACCACTTCCAAAATCAGATTTTTGTCCACATTTCCTGTCACGGGCTTAGGAGAATTAGATTTTGATTTAGTTCCTTGCTCTACCACTAGCTTTATTTGTGACATTGAGTAAATCACCAGATTTCTCTTGCACTGTAATGAAACATCCTCATTCTTCCTCTGTTTAGGTCACAAATTCTTTACAGTAGGAACAGTCTCTTATTAGGTGAATATACTCTGTGCAGATCAGTGCAGTCAGGATCAGATCAGAGGGCTCTCAGTTTGCAGTAATGCATCTGAGATTTTGCTCATCCATAAAAATAGTGAATTCCTTGGGGCACTTCAAAATAATTTTTTTTGCAAGTTGGCAAATACAAAAAAATGTGATAAAATGGTGATCTGGAAAAAATAATTTATATTCCTAATAACAATCTGGCACAGCATCCTAATGAGTCATTTTGTTAGTTTTGTTCTATTATTTAAATCATTTGGAGCTATCTGGTTATAGCAGGCTTTGTGCATCCTTCTCCTTTCAGTGAAGAAGTGCTCCTCACAGGCAACTGAATAACATAGGTTTATAAGTCACCTGATACATGAGGACAAACCCTAGGTTATTTTACTATTTATGCCCCTATGTAGAACTTCACTGGGTGATGTACCAGCAGTAGATGATTCTAAGTAAAAAGAGGGAAAAATACCTATGAAAAATTAAAACATTCCCCTTTTAAAATAATGCTCCATTTCTGACTTCTTCCTTCCCCAGACAGTACAAAGAGGGATGAACCCGTTTATCTCCTGATAATAAAGCTTTCCTAGGGTTGGTCTGCACAAGAAATCTAAGGAAAATAAATCTGAATTAAGTAACACATATTTGGAAATAAAATGTCTCTGCACAGAGCTTTAAAGAGTTTTGACTAATTGGCTTTGAATTCAAAGAAAATTAATGCAAATTAACTGAAGATACAAAGTTAATCTATGTGTAAAAACAGCCCTGGTGAACTGCTGTGCCAAGCTGCAGAGGGTTTCTTCCAAATGGGCAATCAGAACACACAAACAGTAGAGCCAAATACCAAAAGAGTCTCCAGCGTATAAACAACCAGCATGGTATTTTGGAACCTCAAAGCAAGCTCTGTATCAGAGAAGAGTCCTCCATGAAAAACTTCCTTTGGGAGAAAATGGATTCGAGCAGAGTGGACAGATTTCTTTCAGTAGGAAGAAAAGGGCCTTTTCCAAGTATGCAATTATTCTGAATCAGATCTGGAAAGAACCTGGGGGATTTAAGAGGCCATTTCTGTTCAGATACACAGATGCGCTAACAGACATTTTATGTTGTTAAAACCTTCAGACTTTAAAGTCCAACATTCAGATCTCAGAAATTCAGCTGCTGCCTTACTTGAAGGAATTCAAAGCACTGCAGGCACATATTGGGCTTTTTTCAGCAAAATTCTGCTAGTTCTAGGAATCCTTGGAAGCTCCTTATTCTTGCTAGTGCAGAGTGGCTTGATAGCTGTTTCATATATCTGCTCTGTTTGGACTGACAATTTAGGGTCTTTTTGACCTGCCTTGTCTTTTATGGTCTAAGACAGGACACATTCGCAGAAGATGCTTTATGGAGTGAGTCAACACAAAACATCTGTGGTGGGTTATAGTTCGCTTTTCATCACCATTCATGCAAGACCATTCTTTCAAACTTGAAAGATTCAGTACCACGCCTTCTTATATTAATTTGAGATAAAATGTATTGATAACAATAAGCACAGTTACTGGGCCTCAGGTGTCCCCCTCTTTATGGCCAATACTGGTACTATCGGTCAATATTACTCAGCTTCCAGGCTAAGAGCATCCAAGCCGTTACTCCCTCCTTTACTTTCCACTTCCTTTCTCCTGACTGAATGAATAACAACTATATCAAGTAAACTGTAACAGCTGAAGTATGAGGGATTGGAAGCATGCCCAACTTATTCCCTGTACCTTGAGGCTTAAGGCTCACAGAAACACAGAATTACAGAATCACAGAATGGTAGGGGTTGGAAGGGACCTCTGTGGGTCATCTAGTCCAACCCTCCTGCCGAAGCAGGGTCACCTACAGCAGGCTGCAGAGGA
>Ga0065711_1003114_pt1 | contig 29669 bp, 18 predicted proteins | sample Hoacrofraction12_FD_59098 | JGI IMG/M metagenome (GOLD analysis project Ga0065711, IMG submission 59098) | Hoatzin crop microbial communities from Cojedes, Venezuela - Epithelial fraction 12 v2 (version 2) | ecosystem: Host-associated > Birds > Digestive system > Esophagus > Crop | place... | reverse complement strand
GATCCATCCAACACTGCCAGGGAGGGGGCAGCCACAGCTTCTCTGGGCAACCTGTGCCAGTGTTTCACCACCCTCATGGTGAAGAATTTCTTCCTAATGTCTAATCTAAATCTGCCCTCTTTTAGTGTACAGCCATTCCCCCTTGTCCTGTCACTACACACGCTTGTGAACAGTCCCTCTCCATCCTTCCTGTAGGCCCCTTCAGGTACTGGAAGGCTGCTAGAAGGTCACCTTGGAGCCTTCTCTTCTCCAGGATAAACAGCCCCAACTCCCTCAGCCTGTCCTCGTAGGAGAGGTACTCCAGCCCGTATGAGCAGGAAGAAACAAGCCAGAATACTGTCCCATAACAGAAAAATTTAAAAATTGGAAGAAAGGTACAATCTGCTCACTGGGTAAAGCACCCACCTGCGTCTTCGGGTTCAAACTCTGGAGTGCAGAGCTGTACTATCCCCATCCCAGAGGTCTTTGGATTTCGGTGGTAGAGGAAATGTCAGTTTTCAAACCCTCTGTGGTGAAAGACGGTGTAATGTACTCCAGAGTATCTTCTGCAAACATGACAAGAGCTTTGTAAGAAACATAACAATACTCTCATGACATGGGTGTTTTTGAGGATTGCCATTTTGGCTAAGTACACAACAATTTCTAGCAGTGTACACCAACCCCTGTGACTTGACTTCAGGGGCAAACTCTGGAGCTGGTCTACGGTGGCAGATCTATATCCTCAGTGGATGAGACCCACAAGGGAATGTGTAACACATCCTGTACACGAATTGCGTATCAGCAAAAGATATCAATAAGAATTAGAAACACACTGTTCCCAATCTGTTTTTTCCAATTCAAACTGCAGTCACACATACCGTTTTATTTAAATGCACCAGATTCTACTATTTTCTGATTATTATTTATAAGATTCATACTCCTCCACGAAATCAATTTTCAGCATTAATTTTCCAGAATGGATTTGTTTGTACATGAATCTGCAGGTGTGTTTCTGCTGGAATATATGACATTTTCTCTGCAGACTGAAGCCTTTGGGGTTTGAAAGTTGTATGGAATAAAAGGTCAACGTTTTTGTATCATTAAAACAACTTGAAATTTGAAGATGTTTTGATCTGGAATTTCCTCAATGTATTTTCTAATATGCATTGAAGATGATGTTAGAGGAAAGACAAGGTTATTGCATGGCTTGGAAGTGCACAGTGTAGTAAAGTTGCTTGCTAATGTCTCTGTTTCTTACAGGCATAGACCTGTCAGTGTTCTGACTGATATCAGCAGACATCCTCAGACATCAACACCTATTCTGTTATAATGACAGATTTTATAGTCTGTGGGATATATGGAAAAAGCATAATTCAGAAAAATACACTAAATTACATTATTTCTTTGTATTTGGTTATTTACTAAATATTTTACAGGACCAGCTTGGCTGTATTAGCTTGATGCCTGTCAGAAACCAGGGGGAACCACGTCAAAATGTAAGTTAAAAAATGAACATATATTTCTTTCCTTTTTAAGGTTGACTGTAAAAAACCTTGTGCATACACACATGTTACATTTATAAAAATAATTCCTAACACCCTCTAAAAAGGTCTAATCATAATATCTCAAATATGTGGCCAATATATATGGGATTATTTTGCAGCAGTGGGTTAAGCATATTTCTGGCAAAGAACTCCAGGACACGATGATATAAATTCACAGAAATAGTACTTTCTAATGCAGTAAATGACGACAGCTGCTGTAGCTGCTGAACTACAAGGGAGCTCTATCCAAGAATAATGAATATTTCCCATTGCATTTCAGAAGTGCATGCTTTGCACATGTGAGTTTGAGTCATAACTCAGTCAGCCCTATGTATCCCTCCGTTTACTGCGTGGTACCATTTAGATGAATTAATTAAAGGTCCGAAGTTAATTGTGCGCGTACTCAGCATGAGAATTCCAGCAAGACAGCCCCTGGTAGCCAAGTCCTCGGCACAGTCGAGGGCCAGGTCCCGTCTGGCCAGCACAGGGTCCCTGGTGATGCCTGGCTCACCCCAGCCTGCGGAAGGCAATGGCACTCCTGCCACGGGCTACGGCTCGGCCTCATGTTGCAGCCCAGTAACAATCTGCCCGTTTGTGCCGGCGGTTTTTGTGCCGTGACTACCTTTCCAACAGGAACTGGACTGAGATCACTGGCTTATTCCAGTCTAGCCACTGAAAAGCTGCCTGTTTATTAAAACCATACTCTCTGTGAAATGCATCTTTGTCTATGAAATGGCATGGCCATTACATAATAAGTTTGTGATTTATGGCCGTCAGATAGTGTGTTTGCAGTAGGCAAAGCAGTAGGCCTTGAGGGATCAGGATTTGTTAGCCCAAGGCTGTCCATCTCTAGATGCTTTCATGCTTGCTTGCTTCATCGAAACATAATAATTGATGGGACTTAGCTTCTTGAAGAGTGAGCAGCGCTATTTCTACCATTGGATGAGGCAAGCCCAAACCAGCAGCTATAGCGTAAAAGGTGTCAGAAGCATCTGAAGCACCTGGACACCTCTCAGAGTGACGTGGAAAGCTACCTGGGTTATCTCTAGAGCTGGGGTGCTGGTAGCAGTCTAGCTGTGGTAGTATGGAGCACCATGAACATTAATTTACCCTGCTTGGAAGTGCCTGCGGCTGTGGTTCCAAAAGCGTTTTTCTCTGGGGCAATTTTGGCTGGGCAGGTCACGCTGCCCACCTTCCAGGGCTGCTTGCAGCAGTCCCTACACTGCCCTCTTTGTTCTGCAGGGACGGGTAGCAGGAGCATGGGAGCAGGCAGCAGCGAGCCAGAGTGGGCATCGCCTGCTGACGCTGACTCCATGTCCTGGAGAAATGTGTGTGTAACCACAATCTGAGGGGCAGGATGAATGAGCTTATGTGGAAGTCTGCGACTAAATCATTCTGAAAAATAGGCTCTAGGCTCTTTTGAAAATGTTACCCATTGCTAGCAGGGACTAGATGTCTTAAGGAAAAGGCAAAAGGCTATTTAGTGTATTCCTTTAAGTGCATGGAGTCGTGTATAAAAGAAATCACCAGCACAGCTGCCGTTAGCTGGGAGACGTGAACTTTTTCAGCAAGTAATTGATGGCCGTAAAGATCACACTGCCCTCTCTAAAGTGGTTCCTGGTCTTAATCTAATCACTAATAAATACAGTAGCTGTTGGTCTGTGCCAAGAACCTCTCTCTTCTATTACTTGGGTTATGTCTATTCCCTGGATGCAAAAGTGGCATTTCCTAAGTATGGAAGCGGAAGTAATACAGAAAAGTGGGTGTCTGTTACAGGGAGTTAGGAAAGAGGTCTGTTGTGTCTGTTGCGTGTTTATCTGAAAATTCTGGTGGCGAAATTTTGCTTGCTCATTTGGTTGTGTGTTGGCAAAGGCTGTTGCGATGTGCAAGAGCAGCCAACAAAGCTAAATACCTGTGAGTAACTTATCCACCATGAATTATTCAACAGCTCCATACCGATGAGGTTACAAATATTAGTATACATTGGCATACATGTTACCTGGTTAGGTGTGATGCAGTAACAGACCTTATGCCTAAATGACTGTGTGCACCATTACATGGTAAGTGTGCAAAACTCTCTCTGCCTCCCACAGCTGCCCACGCAGCTGGGTGTGTTATGCCTTGAAAAGTCCATTTGCGAGTTTGCCCCTAAGTGGTACTTTCCACTAAATCCTGGAAACTGGGTACAGAAGAAAGCAAAGACCTCCTGCCTCCCACAGTCAGCTTGGCAAAGGCAGGTGACAAGAGGCTGACACTTTTTAGCCTTTTTACAGTACCAAATCTGCCATTCACCACGGTCCCTGTGACAAGAAGTTTATTTATCCACCTGGTTGACAAATGCTCGAATGTGTCTTGAGCAGGTACAACCGTGTGCTGTGGTGGTTATCCCGGCCAGCCTTGAGCAGGGCCAGCAACGTCACTCAGGGGTTACTTCGCAAGCTCTCTTTTACCGAAAAAAGCAAGCCAAACTGTTGACAGAGACATGCCGAAGCCTTTTTAATGCCTGCAGCCAAGCGTGCCCCATGCTGTGATCTCATCAGATGTCATGTCCCAACTCATGAAGGGCTTTTAGCATGTATGGGAGGCACTGTCGGTAAGTAAGTGGCATGCTTTCTTCTGAGTCTAGCTTAAATGCTGTATTAGTGGACACTGTAGGGGTCTACTCTGGTAGCAATCTGGCTGTCATCCTCTTCTGTTGCTGTGGCCGTTTTTCCACCATTTTTGCAAACATACATGTGATAATGTAGTTAATGACTATGCTTCTTACGATAGTGAAAGCGGATGAGCGCTGCGGGGTGGATCACACATCTAACTATTCAGAACAGGTGTGCAGTCAGGAAACAGGGGCACGGCGTTCCCCAGCAGGCAGTCCCTGTTTTTGGCTGGAGGTATGGGAAGTCTGGGCTAAAAGGGGAAAAAACCATGAGAGAAGAAAGTAGGACCAACAGCAAAGTGTCCTGAAACTGCAGTGGAGACAGGGGGGAGAGAATGGCTGATTCTCACTGTAGAAAATATGTGTGATAGAGGAACTGATTCCATTTACATTGACCAGAGGGGAAGATACCTGCTTACACCGAAATATCTGGTTTCCATTGCTGAATTACGGTTTTATGCACTCAAACATCTGGCCCATGTACCCCTGACCCCACCAGGAACACAGTTGCACAGCTTCTGTCATAGCTGGCTTGCTGCGTTAGGTTGGCAGGATTTCCAGATTTGGGATAGAAAGCTTCTGCTCCATGACCCACCTTTTCGCAGCCCTTCTGGTACGTGCAGAAGGACATCCTTTCCCAGCACTCATGGCACACCAGTGAAGTTCTCGCTAACGCAACAAAGAGCGGATCAGCCCCTTAGACCTCGGTTTGTCTGCGTTAGTGTTCATGGACACAGCATACACCTTTTGCCAGCAGGTAGGACGCACAGACTGTCAGAGTGTGTACATTCATTGCTCACGTGGGCTTGGATTGTATGAACTTGGCTAAACAGCAGCTTTTTAGATATAGCTTAACTGTCAGTTACTCCTTTAACTCAACTCTGTTATGAAAGAGTGGTGTACTGCTCCATCCGTTAGCACCATAGAAATTTTGGAAACAAAAGACATGTTTTAATTAAGTGAAGAATCATACCCAGTTATTCAAAATATAGCATAAATAATTCAAGCTTTATTAATATTTTGTTATACTTTAATTTTGGTGTACTTCCTGTGTAGACTCAGCTAGATACATGTACACGCACACACACACATGCACAGATTTATATATATATGTGGATGTGTATATATATATACACATATGTGTATGTTCCATATATATACACACATATGTTTGCCTGGAACATATATGAATTGTCATCATGTTTATACAATGTTCTCGAAGATGTTCTGGAGTTCACCAGTGGTATGTCCTTATTGATGATTTATCTGTATTACAGAAGCACCTATAGAACCTAATCAAAATAGGGATCAGATTGTGTTCAGCAGCCTTTAGCTGGCTCCTGCTTTGACGGAAATGGTCTAGAAAGGAGGTGAAGAGAAAGGAAGAAAGATGTGAGAACTACAAAACAGACTAGTGGTTTAGATGGAAATAAATTTCGGTGTCCTGACTAGTACCTTTCGATTCTCACTGGCTTCATATATTGCAGTGGGATGAATCATGTAGCAGCAGCAGAATTTGTCTGAATGAATACAGTCACGGATTGTGCTGATGCTCCAACCCCTTCATGGCAGCCTTCAGAAACTCCCCCTGTTCTACTGGATTTCAGACTCCTGACACTGAATTTACATTGCTCGTGTTGTGATCAGATCTGGCTGTGACTGTGCTTTGCCCTCAGCACTCAGTCCAAGGTCCCTCTGAAGTTCCAAAGATGTGAGTTGCATTTTATTCCCATTATTCCTCATTTTCACATGCTTGTTCACATCCAGGTTCTGGAAGAAGCTTCAGGAGGAAGTGCCAGAATCTTATTAGGGAAAGATTGTTGTGCTTTTACTCCCCGAGGAGGCCTGGCGAGATTATAAAGACAGCAGCATGCTCCTGCAGAAGGCCGAGAGGTGAAGGAAGCAGACAAGATGGAAAAGTTAATAGGAAGAAGGAAAAGTGTAACAGAGGTACAGTGCCTGGGAACATAAAGAGAAAGGAAATGACTGATGAGGGAGAATGTGAGTCTTCTGTGGTTCATAGTGTTACGATGTCACTGTCTGCATTTGTCACATCATTTAACAGTGACCTGCAAATGATTATTTTTTTATTGCATTTTTGCTTTTCATCACTTCCTGATGATTTACAACAAAAGCTTGAAAGAGTTCACAGCTTGATTTTTTTTAATATACTCGTCGTTGTTGTTCTGTATCTCGAGCTTTTTGTATACACAAAATTCGTGCCAGCACAACTAAATTAGCTTAGATTGATTTTGACACATTAATGTGCAAACCTTCTCTTGCAGACACCCACACCCTCACCGGCATCTGGGGGACACACTTTGGTTGGTGCAGTCATTTTCAAGGACTCTAGTTTCTGTCTATAGGAAACACTCGAAGTGGCCAAGCTTTTGCTGGCAGACAGGCTTTCAAAATGTCAGAAAGACAGAGATGAGGGAAGGGGGAGAGAGTGGAATTTTACAGGCAATACTTGCCTGTGCTAAATAAAAAATGGGGGGAGGATTTCTTTCTCTGCCTCAATTCCCTTTGCAGTTCACCTTTAAAGGAAATGTTTTTTTAATGCACATGTATTAAATGTGCTCATGTTCAGTTATGATTGTTGTTTAATGAATAGGATATTCATTACATTTAAGCATGTTGAGCTCACAGAAACAGCTGGAAAAATATTATAAGCATTCATTACACACAAGTGAAGAAACGAGCATGTATGTATATGTGTTTGTGTGTATGTGCACGTGTATATTAAACACCAGGCAGCACATTATCTGAGAGAGGGCCCTCACAAGGACATGGATGAGATACATGCATGATAGATTTAAAATAACAGAGTAAGAGGTGAAAATAAATCCAAAGATCAAACAGAAACAGAATAGAAGAGAAAATAAGGAACAAACTGAGAGGAAGTTATGCTAAAAACTGGCTGTATTCCATGTTGCTTATTCAGATTTCCAGATTAAGACAAACCAATTTTATTATTTCTTTTTGTGCTCTTTCATTGAAAACAGATACATCACAATTCAAGGAGGTGTTTAAACATGTGCTTGACTTTAAGCATATAAGTAATCCTATTGAAGTTGCTTTACGGAGTATTCACAAAAGCCACTATTAATAAAGACATTCACTGTAGTTAAAAAGATCAACAAGTTCTAGGTTAGTGGAGAGGGAGAAGTAACTATTACATTTATATATATTATATATGTGAAGAAGATGAAGCTTGTAGCAATACATATGAGTGAGAAGCTTAAAACTGCAGAAGAATAACAAGGGAAACATAAGGAGAGCAGGCAGACCTGTATCCACCAGGTTCATTATTTAATATATTAAGAAGAAAACCTGAACAATATTAATCTTTTTTACTGACTTATGATAGTAGAACAATAACATAAAAGGGATAGAACTGGCCATATTTCAGAAAAAAGTCCCTATCATACAATGAGTATAGGGGTTGTTAAATGTTTTCCTTTCCAACAGTAACTTTAATAAGTTTCAACAGGAGCTTCTTAAGCACACACTACCAAAAACAAAGTTAAGATTGAAATATCCATAGATCTGTACCCAGGAATTTTAAAGCAGTTGAGTGGCTTTCTGAAGTGCCAGTGCATGCAATAGATGTCAGCTGGGTATAAGCTTCCAGAAACACTAAGCAGCAAATACCATCTATGACTGTACGAAAAGGAAGCTGTCAGACAGGGATGTAAAAGGTGTATTAACATAGTGAAGATTAAAGTGGGTTCTGTATTGCTGAAAATTTTGAAATTGGAGAATAGACGTTCTGAAAACACGCTCTAGTATAAGTCCCTTTAGGAAACCCTGTAGAATACTTTATATCGGGAGTAGAACTATAGGATAAATATACACGTACTGATTTCTAACTTTCTGTTCTCAAAACCATAGTCATGTGAAGTGGCTTTGTACTCAAACTGCTGAACTTCCTATGTCCTAACATGTATTCTTAAACAGGTACATCAAACAGGTATTTCCTTATGCCTTGCACTGCAAAGCCAAGATCCTAACTCAGAGCTTTCGTGCACCGCCAGCAGCACATCTCAGCGTGACAGGCTGTAACTTGAGCTGAAGCCTCCTTTGTAAATTCTGTCTTGGAGGAGCCAAATGCAATCTCCTGTATGAATCTATAAAATTAAACATATCGTCTTTGATCTAAACCAATACAAGCTCAGTAATGAGAAACAATGTGGCAGTGTGTGTCAGGAAGAGATGCTGGTGCTCATTTGTTTTATTCCCTCTTTCGATACAGCACTATTGCATCTATTATTTTATAAAAAAAACATGTAACACAAAAACTACGTGGCTATGAAGCACTTGCTGCTGGCCCATGGAGAACTGATTAGCAAATAGTATTTTTTATGTGTATAGTTATTTTATATTTGTTACTTTATTACCTCAGTACCTTCAAATTTTTAAGTAACTGTCCTTATGCTGGCAACAGCACAGTGAGAGGAGGTTTTGTTACAGTACTTCTAGGTCCTTATAGCAGGATTTGCAAAACCTCCTTGAGCCCCAGAGATCACCATTTGTAATGAATAATCAAAAGGCTGTTGTGTCCAGAGGAAGCCATGATCAAGCTGGTGTAGAGCATTTAGGCGAGACTGGTACTGCACTGATGTTTACGTACCAGTGCAGGCAGCTACCAAGAAAAAACATTTAATTGCTCTCTTGTTTTTTCTCAACTGCACCATTACTTATTCATGCTAACAATCACAATATGTAGATCACTGATATTCCTTCAGTCATAAACTTCGGTGAAGCTGAAGGTACTAACACTTGGTCAGAACTTCAGGAGCTAAAATATTTTTCTTCTTTATGCTGAAGGGAGATGAGTGAGCCAAAAGCTGATGGTATCTTTATTCTTTGGTCCTTCCCAAAATCTGATAATCTAAACAGAGAATAATTAATGTTTCTCAACTCCTTGCCCACTTCCTTGAACGAATGAGTATTGATTTATAAGCTGCTGAAATATAAAAGTATTATAGGGAGACATCAGAAGAATGGGGGTCAGACTGTGTAGGTAGAGAGTTATATAACGTGGATGTTATTGGTTTAATTGCATGAACTAAGGTTTCTGAGCATGCTTCGGTTATCTTCTGGAGAAAGGAGTAAGAAAAGCAAAAATACTATTACAATGACATAAAATTGAAGGAGCAACAGCAAAGAACAAAATATTGTCGTGTTTAGTGGAATCTTCATTGATTATAAGAACTTGGGTTCAACAGAGAATGTTTATAAAATTAGAGCTTTTCCTTTTTATCTGCACTGCCAGTTTGGCTGTACATTGCCAGATAAACTAAATGGCTTTCGAAAAAACTTTCTCTGGATGTAGACAGCTCACAGCAATTCAATCCTTAATTTTTTTCAGAACCTACTGTCTGTCAAAAACTCATAGGGGTTTAAAGAACCCACAAGTAACCCAAAGATTCAGTGTAAGAATTACAGCTGGCTGTTTGGGCCTCTAATTGCCCAGTGTCCTTGGCAAGAACAAACACAGAGCCATATCATTTGATATCTTGAACCATAACCTGCAATAATCCATACTCTTTAATCCTTCATATAGCTGTTGCTATGTCATTACAATTTATTTTAAAATGGTATTCTTTAGCACTAATCTCATTCCTAATCATTCATATTAATGTTAGCATTAGAGTGAATTAAGGCATTATTTGCCTAATATGTGCCATATGTGACACTTAAGTAGTTGTAAGTAATTGCATATCAGAGAAGACAGCATTAAATGTGAATGGCACATATAGTATGAAAAATGGAAGAGACCAATATTAAACTTTTAATAGAAATAACTTCAGCAAAATTTTCCCACAGGCAACAGAACTCTGATATTTTTAGCTGGTTGAGGCCAATGTATGTTAAGAATAGCATTCACTGCAGTGGGAAAATACACAATTTCTATTATGGGGCTGTCAGAATAACAACATACTGATGATACACTAGTATAAAATATGTAATTATCTAGCATGCAAAAAATAAATCACATAAACTGTTTACAGTAGGAATTGTGAAAGGACAATGATACATTGTTGTCTTCTTTGTGTAGCAAGGATAAAGTTTGGCTTCTGAAATTGCAAAATCTAATTCATGGTGTTTATGTAATGCTTCCTGCAAGAAGACTCTGATAAGGTTTTTTTATTGCTAATAAATCAGGTTAGATATTAGCTTGGTTAAAATGGCAGATAGAACTGGATAAAATTAGAAGGATGTTAGCTTGGATAACATCTGGTCTTTCTTCACCTTGTACCGTTACACCAAAATTATACCGAATAGTCCTCCTTCCCCATGAAGCTGCAGCTAACTGCAATTTTGCTTCTAGAATCACTACTGTATTGTAATTCATAGGCTGTAAAATTCGTAACCATGCCAGAAGTGGTCAGACTCTTTGAGAGCGGTGCATGGAGTGATTATTCTTATTACAGAACTACTAGTGCATCATATTAATAATTATTAATAATGCAGAGAACAAAGGCATTGTGTGTCTGCATCTATCATCAGATATAAATATAGTTTAACTGATAAGACCCGTCTGTTCTCTGTGCTATTGTTATATCACTATAAGTTGTAAAAATAGGGTGAAATCAATATTTTTTATCTGTCCTCCTTGGTAGCAAAGACAGACCTAAGCTTCAGGATTAGTGGGCAGATATGAGGAGGATTTCTTTCTTTGTGATACAAATCTGTATTAATTGATTTTTCTTGATGTGGATTAATTGCAGCTCTTTATTAGGAATAATATCACAAATAAACTATAGACGAGTATAGATTGCTAAGCCTAGATTTCAGCTGAGTGAGGCTAATCAATATCTAAGTCTGTAATTTAAAGCAATTCATTAGAGCCTCAGGAAAAGCTAAGTAATATATGTGAGAAATGTCTCATCTGGAGCCTTCAAGGAGTTTCTGCCTAAACAGAATAAATACATTTGTAATATATAATTACTGCGGATTAATCTTGCTCAGATGCTTTCCACTTGCCAGCTATTACACTGAGGGTGCGGAGGAACACCTCTACAGCTCGGGCTGTGGTAGCCACATCCTGATGGGCCAGAGCCTCTCCCAGTGTTTATCGTCAGGCTTCCAGTCCAGGAGAGGAGGACAGCCGTCATGTGTTGCAGCACCTCAAGTTTCTGGTAACCTATTTGGTAATTAAAGTGTTCATATTCTTATTTTAAGGAAGAGTCATGTGTTGTATCCTCACTACAGTTTCTGATGGCCAACACTAGACAAAGGCAGTATACTTCAGTTCTGGCCAAGGCGTTTAAGCACAAATGATAGCCACCAAGCACAGCCCGCAAACCACTGCCGTGCCAACAGGTAGGGAGGAGTGGTTCCCACGGGGACACCATGCTCTGGTCCCAGCCTGAGGGATTGCCCAGGCAGGGCCCCTCTGGCCAGAGGGCCATGCCTTGCTGGGGGCTTGCTCACTGCCTCTGCGTGCCGGTGCTTCGCCATCACCCCCGTACCTGGGCGCTGTGCTTTAGGGGTGCCCAGCACACAGCTGGGACTCTCAGAACCACTTGTGCCTAAAAAATAGACCCACCTAGGATTAATTTTCATCAATGTTTTATAGGAGATACAATTTTTGTCTTGTAGGTCATTAAAACCTTGGCGTTTTTGTATGTTGTGTGATTTCAGATAGACAGTTATTAGACAGCAGATTGTATACAACTTGAGGTTGAAGCTAGCCAACAGTTACAAAAAACCCCAGGAGAGCTTAGTGCTTCTGTTAATTTACATTCTTCACGTACAGCCACACAACACGTAGAGCAACGTCTGTATTACCATTGCTTTAGACAACATCTTGGCTATCTGTAACAACTTTGATGCTGCTCAGTCTCTGATTGGATTGGTGCATCTTTCTTGCTCTCACTTCAGTCAGATGTAAAGTTCGGGTTCTGATCTCAAGCACCTGTTTAAAGATAAATACATGAGCAAACATCATTAAAATTGCTACTAATAACTACCCTTCAGGAAGTCATTTTAGTGACTTGTAGTGAGTGTGTATTAAGCAAGGTGAATTTCAGGGTTCTGTGAGCTAAGAGCTTTCAGAATATAAACTGTATCATAAAAGAAGGGAGGTGGCTGTAGCACTTGATTAATATGATTGCTGTAACACTTGAGAAGCTTAACCTAGGATAAAACACCCAAGTCAGTGCAACAATAATGAACAAAAAAGATACTTTTCAAAATAATGTTTTAATAACTGTATTTTGAAAATGCTCTTACAGATTGGCATACGATCTTCCTGGACATGTGTGCGGAGAATATAGAAACAGACTTTAAGCATATACTAGTAGTGCTGACCTGTTCAAATTTTAGCACTGACCAAATTCATGAACTTCTTCGCAGTTGCAAAGGAGATACGTTTGCCTTAGTAGTTCTACAAGTGCTGCACTCAACAAAAAGTTTTCTTTGTGTTGCTTAGGAAACTTGGGTTTAGAGCTAGAAATCCCACATTCTTAGTGCAAGTCCTGCATTTCCGCAGGGCTACAGCAGGGATAAATGCAAATAATTTCTGCCTGGAAAACCATGAACATGACTTGCTCTACAGTGGAATAAGCCAGGCAAAACATTCTGTCAGCTCTCTAGTGTGCAGATACTGTTAACCATTGCTGTTATTGCTCTAAGCCTTGTCCTCTTTTTTAATTTGCCTAGGCTAGTATCTGTCCTCTTGATACCACCTTGATTACCAGTGGTGGAGCCTATATTTTCCTCTAACGGAGATAAGAGTTTGACTCTCACTGTGAAGATACCATCGGCTGTTAACTCACCTGCAGTGAAGATAAGCTAACCAGGTATTTAACTTGGTTAAATGATTTGACTTTGTAACCAAGTTGACTTTGACTTCTGGTTCCCATATACACTAGTTTGTCCTTGTCATTGTATTAAGTATTGTTTTGACAGCTGAAATGTAATTCAAAGTAGCTAGTACATGAACTAGCTAACCACTTCTTGCAGGAAAGACTTAGCATGATTTGGGACTGATTTTTCAGCTTGCTATGTTTCCTTTACACTACTCTATAGGAAATCTTTCTGCTAAATATATTTAATTGCTATAGAAATAATGCCCTACATAATTACAACATGAAAGATGTATGAGGATGGTAATTTCTTGCTTTTTCTCATTTGTTTATATTTGTTACATACTTTCTCAATTCCATATTGCTTCCGTGGCAGTACCATAAATCAAAACCTAAATCTGAAGACGTGTGGACATGGTAGGGCATAAATGCCTCTAGGATAGGCTGCTCTTGTGTTTGCCAGCTAACAAAGGGAAGAGAATAAACAACATAATAAGACGGTGTGCCCCCTATGTGGCTTAGATTATCTGGAGGCCATCTGAATAAACTCCCAGCTGAAACAGGAAGCCCTGGGACTAGATCTTTCACCTTCCTTTGATTGTCATTTTCCAATTGTTTTCATTTTTCAGTGACGCCAGCACACTTATTCATTGATGTTCCATTTTGGCCTTGACTGTGCCAGATCCACCCAGAGAAGTCAGAAGCAAAGAACAAACTGGGCCTAAATTAAGAGTGGGCTTTCCTTGAGGAATCCTTATACCTAAGGCCCTGAAGTAAGATGCAGACAAGACTGAAGTTTTGTCTAAGTGGTGTTAAGACAGGGTGCGTCAAGTTCATCAGGCTTCTTGAATAGGTGGAAATAGCATGTGTGCACACAGACATGCTCAAAATCAAGGATACCGAGACCAGAAATATTACTGTGAAAATACACTAAAATGTGTCCGTATTTTTTTCCAAACTAAAAAACTGTCACAGCTGACTAGATAGGGAGAGATTCTGCTCGTTTTCTAGTCTCTTACGTTAGCCTGGGAGTGCAAAGGAAACACAGCACCATGAAAAGATGGCACGGTGTAACAATACAGCAAGTTCAGCTCTACCTCTCCTCTCTTCTTGTGGTTTAATAAGCACTTATGGTTTATATTGCGCAGGTATAGATGGGTATCATCAACCAAGGAAAGACATAACATGTTAGCAAGTTCATCACAGTGATTTCCCATCTCTACTGTTCTGTTCTGGTCCACTACCAGCCATAAGACTAAGCACTACGCTGTCATGGTGAGAGTGGTTTCTTCATGTGTGACAAAGGAGAGGGAGACCTGGGTCTTTTACACACATTACTCATATTTACGAAGTCCTTGTCATCTGACCAAAACTTATTAGTCTTTGGGGACAAGAGAGTTGGGATGAGTATTAAGAAGGCTCGACTGCCTTAATCTTACATGTAACCTGCCCATTTTAGTCTTGGGACTGGTTGGCAAGGAAGGCAAACCAATGTCTATGCACCTATTTTTCTGTGCAAAAGATTTCAATTGCACAGGGATCATCAGTTTGGCACTGATCATTAACACTAAAGTTTAGAGGGGAAAGGCTGTTCTGCAATGGTCAAAGGGAGAGAGTCATCCACATATTTGCATTTTAGTGCCAGTACTGGTGCCGCATTCAGAGCAGCTCTCTGGTCTGAGGACAGATTTGCAGGGTAACTGCATTTTTGTAGGTTTCCTTTGAAACAGAAACAAAACAGAAAAAGAAGCTTCAAACCACAACTTTAAAAATAGGATGCTTTAAGATGCCTCCTGAAAGTCACAGGCTGTCCTTACATCGTCCAATTTTTTGAATTCTTCAGGAGTGAGAACAGACTCGGTTGTCAACAGAGTGCTGTTCACAGAAACTAGGCAGGAAAATGAAAGAAGGCTCGCTATTGTTCGGCGATGTGGTGTAGGCTGCAAGAATGCGTTGGGAATGCAGCGCCTGCATGTCAGGCAGAGAGAGAGGTCTTTGTGTGAAAACACTAAAGCAGAATGTCAATCATACAAATCACTATTTTCCCTTTTTTTTATCTTGATCATTGCTATCACGCTTCTTCAACTGGAGCCTGTAAGGATAGTTATCAGTTTCCTAGAACATACTGGTGTCTAATCAAAGCTGTCCAGATACCACGTGCAGGGGAGCCGCCCTATCATGAAGTGGAGAACAGTATTGGACGTGTCATACCTCTCACGTGCCCTCTGCTGTGTACCCCTTTCTGACATAGTCTTCATCATCATTCGTGAGCAGGTAACACACAGCCACCCGGCTTTGGTGTCACTTAGAAGCAGCATTGTTTTTTCTAAAATACAGATATCTTTATCATTCCCCAGAAGAACGTGCATGATTTGAAATAGTCGTAATAGAAAAAGGAAAATGTTGGCTAATAGAAAGGAAAGCTACACACTTCTGCAAATACAAAAAACATGCTTTATCTCACAATGGTTAACATTGTGTCCGGGTGCAATGATGTAAGACCGCTGTTACGAAATTCCTCAAAATCCTGAGCAAAATAGAGGCAACGTGCCTGAAAAGGGTGCATTTGTGATTAAAGTAATTTTTTTCTTTAAGCAAATGAACGCTTGAAACAGTAGCTTGCAGAGCTGGCAATAACATACCTGTTGTGGCCTGAATTAAACTGACCTCCTCTGCCGTCTCGCTTCTCACGGGTTGGTGTTACTTTGTGATGCTTACGGCAGATCCGCCTTTGAGGTAACACATCACTGCTTCACTTGCCAGCAATGGGAGGAGATCACATACTGAAAAAATCCAGCCCACTGGGAGAGGCTGAGCCAGTATTTTGTCAGCCTACACCGTGTGCTGCGTAGCAATCGTAAGGGATCTGTTTCAGCGGAGTCATGGAGAGGGCCAGGAGAAGCAAATCCTGCGAGCTGCTTCGAACACCCATACCGATGCAGCACTCGGAGGTGAGAGCTGCCGGGTGAATAAGCAGGAGGTGAGCAGTGCTGAGTAGTACAGAGGACCCAGTCCTGCACTGCTGGCGTACCGAAAGTTACCTTTAATCAGCATTGCTGGGCACTGGCCACACTATTATTCCTGTGTACTAAGGCCCAGTTGGGATGGCCTTATCTCACAAACACTTCTCCCTGACGTGGTAAATTACTAATCTAGGGAGTAAGGAGTAGAGCAGGAAAGCTAATAATGAATACCTCTTCAGTCACGCTTCCTTAGGTTCCTGGCACACTCTATTCCATTTTATCCTGACTATTGACAAACAAGAGAATTTGACCAGAGGACTTGAGATTTCCTCTTCCTCGGCTATAACTTCTTGAAACTCTTTAAGTCAGTATTCCTGGTGTTCCCACCAAGAGAAGCTGTGCTAGGTGCCACCACACCACCCCTCAGCATTTGCCAGCCAAGGTACGAACTAGGTCAGGAAGGTGACCCGTGTTAAAACCACCTAATCTTCTACCGAATTCGTTTTAACCCTGTGCAGTATTTTTCGGGCCAGACGACTGTCTAGCTGCCCAGACAGTTACATTAACGAGAGAGAAAGCAGCACGGATGGGAGGAGGCAACGAGTAACAAGGAGCTAGCAGAGAGCAGGACAGCTTGTTCTCCAGCTCCATCTCAAGTCAGCACTCACCTGGGAGCCTCAATACCTGCTCCAGCACACGGTGGCTTAGACTTCCCCTGATTCACATCTGTCTCCTCTGTTGCACCCTTTAGCCACCATACCTTTTACACTGTTTTCCACACCATACCTCGTGCTTGAGCAGACCTTCTTGAAGAGACCCTTAAGAGCGTGGATTTCAGGGCAAGTCATGTTACTTCACCAGCCTATGCCACAGTTTATTCAGTATGGTGAATAAAACACAGGCCATATCAACATCTTGGTTCATTTAAATCAGTGTAGCTCTCTTCAGTTCAACAGCGCTGTGCAGATTTGTAGTGGCTGAAGATTTATTTCACTACCTCAGATTTCTTCTTCATTTTTATAGCAACTGTAGCTGTATAGCACTTAATAACAGCACGTTATTATGTTAGAGTTTTCCATGATTCATTTCAGGAATTCAAAGTACACATAACCATTTGTACTTACTGCTTAAATGCTTTGCAGAAAATCATCTTGATTGTAGAAGCAAATCTTATTTGTGTGCAAAAATACTGTTTATATGGCCAAAACTGGCAATTGCCAAAGTGATCAGAACACAGAAATATACAGGGTGGATGTACCATCATGAATGGCCAATAACTGAAGAAAGCCATGTATTGTTTCACAAAATTTTAAGATGTTTTTCAGACTAACCCATGAAAGATATTCAGTTTCATTCCAGAGGGTAAAAAAGTTCTGAGAAAGATTTTACATCTGTTCTGTTTTGGTTACAAAAATAATAATTTATTTTTTCCCCATTAAACCACAATTCAGAATATATTTTAATACGAAATCCTGCAAAATCGTACTGAAAAATGTTGTTATAGTTCCTTGGGGAAGAGGGAAGGGTTGTTCCTTTTGCATTTGTCTTGTGTTGTGAGGGCGTAAAAAGGAAAATTTCTTCTAATAGCGATAGTTTAGTCAAAAGCTATTTTAAAAAGAAATATGATTTGACCGAGATAGTGGCCAATTCTTGATTTAGATTTTTTAGCTTTTATTAGTACTGTACAAAGCAAACACTCTAGTTGGGGTTCCAAACTACAACTACCAAAAATCTCGGATGACTAATACTTCCTGGCTGTACTTCATGCTGGCTTGAAAAGAACAAGACTACTTTTTGTCTAAGCCTGTACTAAAGTTATATAAAAGGCTGTGAAAAAGGTTGTGCAGGTCCATCCACAACTGTTCGTCTTTTGCATATGCTTGTGGTGGTTTAGCTGGTGGTTTTGGGGAGACTTAATCTAACATTTTATTAAATCACTTAGCTTTATTCGAAGCATACTTTTTTTTTCTAACTGACAGTATTTTTCATGCACGAATTTGCTGCAGTCCCAAAAGAAGAATGAATAATGTTTCCTATTTTGACCACAGAGTGATCCGATCATGCAGGCTGTCAGTGGACATTGCTACTGACTGGCTTCCAGGGAGGAAAAACATCCATCGTCCACTCTGTCCCAGCTGCAAGGCCATGTGGCAGCAGGGTGTCCCGCTGGTGGGCAGAGCATGTAACGGTGAGTTGGGGTTCCTGGGTTCTTTCCTTGCCCTGATACTGGCTCAGGTCATGGCTCTGGATGAGTTATATGGTCATTAATTAAAATGAAGGTGACAGTACCCACATCTCCAAAACATTATGAAGGTCATTTCTGTGTATTCAGGAGGTTCTTTGACCCTCAGATGAAACTGGTAAATGACCACAAATCAAAAATAACAGCTCAGAGTAGATGCAGGACTGAGCAGATGTCTGATTTTGTAGAGGAATCTGAACCCACCAACCCATAGACCCAGAAGCATCGTATAAACTCCAAGGAAGATCTACATGAAAATCCTCTTTTTGCTCGGAAGAGACTGTCTTCCCATTCCTGCTCCCTCCCTTCCATCACAGAAGGATCTTTCATCTAGCTCCCTATCCCTGCTAGCACCCATCCTCATGCCTTGTTCCTCCCTCGCTCTTCACTAAGCTCTACATAATGTATTTCCAGTCGACCCCGACTGGAAATGCGATACTCCCAGCTGTGCTGCCAGCAATACTCCCAGTCCTTTCCTCTGCTGGCCTCAGCTGCTGCTATGGTCAAGCTCCCCCAGTAACTTTTCCACACTGGGGAAAGGCTAGAACTGTCGCAAGGCTCCAGCAAGACTGGGAACACGCAGGGTTCAGGAGACATCTGGAAGGAGTGGGCTGGGTCAGAGTTTCCCCCACCTCTAAATTGGTCTCAGTGTCCTGTGATTCAATACCCTCCCTCCTCCCTGCCACAGCACCCTCCCATGGATGCTCTCAAATACAAAATTATTACCCACTGTCCTATGGGCAATTGCACTTTGTAAGAAACTCACTGGGCTGAAGAGCTGAAGTTCCATCTGGGCACCTTACAATGACCAGATTTTTAGGTATGTTCAGCATTTTACATTTAATTGCCAGATACTGCCTTGAAAAGTTTGGTTATAGGCACCAGAAAAACAAAACTTTATGAAACAAATAAATCACTGTAGAAAGAACTTGTTCAAAAAAATCAACGTCCTGTCCAAAGGTGCCATTCCTACCTGCACTTCAAAATCCTGTGAAAAAGTCACTGATGCTTAAAGAAACTTTTTCTTAACACTCATATCTATTTTACATAGCTGTTTTTCTTTATTGTAGTCTGTCCCTCATTTGCTATTTGTACATCAAAACATGATGTCTACATCTGAAGAGGTCATCTTCAATCTGTTTTCATCTACCAGTTTTGTGGTCATCTTCGTTCTTGTGCGTCAGGTAATTGACAGTTTCTGCAGGCTCCCTTCTGGATTTGCCCTCGATTTTCATTCTCTTCTCAGGCTGGGCTTTTGTTTACACAGGTCATTCCCAAAGCAGAAACTAGACAGAGTCGCATTAGCCCAACGCACATTAAATTTCTACTCCCTTGGCCTGAATCGCTTGGGCAGGGCTCACCGGGAGGAGCACTCCTATGGGCGGTCGGGGCCGCTGGGAATCGAGACAGCGATGCAGCCTTGCAGGACCTGACAGCGCTGCCACTGAACTGCAGATCCCCTAGGCCAGGGAAACCTTCGGACACACGTCACGGGACCGTCTGAATCCCCCGGCACCCCAGAAGACGACAAGGATGCCCTAGCAGGGGGTTATGCTACAGCTTAGAAACAGCTGTGTAGCGTGTACACATTTCTTGACGCGAAGAGGCTGCTATAAAATGATTTCTCTGTTCTCAAATGTTGCTGGCAAACTGTCGTGAACATGGGAAAGAAACAAGAGTGTTGAGAGCTCTGGGTATCATTGAAATATTTAAATATTATGTACAGTGACGCCTGTAATTCAGCATTTGCTGTGGTAAACACAGCAGAGATGACTGTAGCATAATGTTATTCCATATTCTAAGCCAGATTCTTGAGGTTTGTTTTATTTATATCACATGTGGCTGGGAGAAATAATTCTAGGAAGGCTCATACCATATATTTTCTTTTCAAGTTGCCAAAGTATCTCAGAGAAATCAATGGCTGGGGGCTCTTCTGTGTGGCTAAAGACTTCTTTATAACCTCTCAGTGTGCCAAAAGCAGGAACAATTATTAATCTGTCCTGAAACTGCCGATACAACCTGCTGGCAACAGATGGTGTGAATGAAAAGCCAGAAGTGGCCATTTTTAATATTCAATAGATTAAAAAAAACTTAGTTCTTTAATCTTATCTAACCTCTTGTGACCGAGGGTCTAAGGTATTGACTTAAAGACGGTATCAATAGCCTTGATTCGAACCTGAATCAGCCAGGGAACTGGATCTTCTGAGATACTTTGTACCTTTAAATGATGCCACGTGTTCCTAGTCTCTGCTGACCTCGGTGGGAGACGAGCGCTGAGGGTTGTTCTTCACCAGTGTGAGAGATGAGGCCCCGTCAGAGCACCTAGTGCTGCAGGTACTGCGTGGCTGCGCGCCGGGGCAGCTTGTTTGGGTCTGAACTTGCACGGTAGTTAAGAAGCAACTCCCGTCAACGCCTAGGGATGGAAAGGTATTACATTACTTGATACTATCTCGGTCTTGCTGTATTTATACATCTCAATTACAAAATCAGGAAGTATTCCCAGCCACCGCTTGGACACAGCTGGCACAAACACACAAACACACATGCGCACACACACAGAACGAAACAAGAAAAATCCCAAGCTGCAAGCCTGCTTTATTTTTCAATTAGTTAAGGATCACGGAAATCTGACTCTTGCAGCCTGGCGTGATGTCTGGTTCAGGTAACGCGCGGATGGCCGGGTGTGAGTTGAACAGGCTAGCCTTTCCCAAAAAGCCGAATCCCAGCTCCCAAGCCGGGCGATGCTCTGCTTCTGGTGAGGCCGGGGTTTGCCCTGTGTGCCACTGCTGCAGCAGCAGGAACACGGAATGCCACAACTTCCCACCGGAGATGGATCCCAAGCGTAGCTTCAAACTCCCCTCCCCTGTGGGAAAGGCTGTATCTGCCTTGCAGGGTTGGGATTGCTCCTTGTTTTCTGTAAGGTCTCTGCAGCCCAGATTTGTTTGTGAGAAACAAGGCGCAGGGGACTCCACACCACACCAGCAGCAGGACGTAAAGGCAGTGCGATGAACACGGTGCCAATGAGAAATAGCCTGCAGTTTTTCGCAGGAATAATTTCCCACGTCAGGTATCCTGTCGCTCTGTACTCGCCAAGCAACGGCAGCAGACGTGGACAGATGACAAACTTTGCACGCATGACTCCACGACAGACAAAACCTCTTACTGCAAACCCAGGGCTGCAATTTGAGAAGCCGTTCCTTTTTTCTATTTTTAACGCCTTTATTGATACTTGCCTGCATAGACCCCACATCCTGGCAGGCCAGCAGCTCCTCACCCACAAATCCCAGTCCTGGTCCAGGCCTCCCTCCTGCCGTTGTTCTGCTCCCCTCGAGTGTGGCCCCTCTGCCCTTTCCGCCTACGTGTCCACACACAGAAACCACTGACCACGGTCAGGCAGTCCCCTGACAATACTCCATGTGGGAAAGCTCTTCCAGGGTGACCGGCAGCCTTTCAAGAGCTCAGGACAGAGAGTAAAGGCCGATGCACCATGGGAGAGCACTGAAAGGACATCGAAGCTTTCTGGTGAAGGGAAAATGAGCTCTCCCCTGTGGGTTTTTCTCTGGAGGCTACAAGAGTGAGAGTTCTGAATTGGAGGAGTGGAAGAAAAAGAAAAAACATGAAAAAGTAGTCAACTAGAAAGGGGTAACTTTAATTTAGCCCATTGTCACAGTGATGCTAGGTACAGCTGTGAAACGGAAGATGCTGGGAAACGCCAGGAAAGATACAATTAAATATCAAATGATCTTGGACAACAAAATTTAGCGTGCCCAACACAGCGAGACAAACACCTAACAAATGAGGGCGCAGCCAAGCAATCACTGAAGAGTTATGCCAGCCTAAGCTGCTGCTGAAAGCAGCGGCCCCAGCACACCCTGCTCCAGGGACCCCATTCCTGCTGCTCTCAGACCTGCAGGGACTGTCCTGGGGCACCAGCCCAGCGATGAGCACAAATCACTCTGCCACCGGTACCATTTTCAGGGAGAGCAGCAGTCTGCTCTCGCCACAGGGTAATTAACGCAATGAGACACATGGAGGGAGTTTGTGGGGAAGCAGGGAGGAGTGACAGGACTCTGCAGTTTTGCCGGCGTTGTGGATTTCTGCTGGAACGAAGCATCTGTGTAACCATGGCCTGGGAGGACTCATCGAATGATCTGAGTAGAAATCAGCCAAGTCTGTGTGTGTATTATAGTCCTCATTTGTATTTCTCCTATGTGTGGTGGAAAACTGTTAAATATTAAGCTTCATAATATCACTGGAAATTTCCCAGATCTCTGCTCTGTCTGCTAGACCTCATTGCCTCACTTTAAAACTTTTTTTGTTTGTTTGCCTTCAGAGAAGAGAGCTTTCCATTCAATATTAGCATTCTAAAAGAGAAAAGTCCCCAACCAAATAAGCCCTCAGATATCAAGGGGAGCATCTCCATCGCTACCTGCAGAGGAAGCAGGAGTCTCACGCGGTTCCCGGTGCCGCCCCACCTTTCCCATGCCCAGTCCTGCTGCAAACACAGCAGCCAGTGCCAGCACATATCTCTCGCTGCGGTGCAGCATGGGACCCAACGCTGGAAATGAGCTTGCGCCACGCTTGGCACAAGGAATTCTGATACAAGCTCAGCAGAGACAAAATGCACTTGAGCCAATGGGCGATGACTTATGAGCACCACGGGAGGAAGTCAGCCCGCCACAAGCAAATTCCTCTGCTGTTGAGATGTGCTAAGAAAACACTGCAAAAACAGAGAAAAAGCCAGAGAATTGGAAATTTTATCTTGAGGTTTTGTGGGTTTTTTTAAATCATGTTTTAGCCCACTATTTGATATTATTCTTTTTTGTTTTTATTATTTAAAAAAAAGCCCAGAACATTTTCCTTGTTCTTTTAGCTAATATATCAAATTACACAAGGTATGGATTGTAAAGCATAGCCCAGCCCCAGTTTGGAGCTGCCCTGGGTTCAGCTGGGATAGGGTTAATATTCACAAGAAGCTGGTTGGGCTGACCCAAACCAGCCAATCAAACGGGGTATTCTATACCATGTGATGTCATGCTCAGTATTTAAGGGGGGAGCTGGCTGAAGGGTGGGCATTTGCTACTCAGGAGCAAGCTGAGTGTCAGGTGGTAAGAACATGTTCTTTTTATCAGTATTATTGTTGTTTTTTTCTTCTACCTTTGCCATTCTGGGAAACTGTTTTTATCACAGCTCACAAGTTTTGCCTTTTCCTTCTGATTCTCCTCCCCATCCCACCAGGGAGGGGGGAGGAGTGAGAGAGCGACTGCGTGGTTCTGTGTTGCCAACTGAAGCTAAACCATGACAGAGTAAAAAGAGAGAAAGATTGGCATTTTACAGGACTGAATCCTAAGTACCACCAGACTTCCTGACATCACATAAACTGAAGAAAAGTCTGCAATAACTTAACCTTCTTTTTTTTAATGAGTGCCTGGTGCTGGAACGTATCTAGAGCCATTGACAAGAAAGGCTTCTGAGGACACTCATCGTTATCCAGGCAATATTCAGCATCTTCCAAGATTCAATGCCCCGGCAGGCAGGAGCAGAGATATAAATGTTTTTAGCATCCAAAAAAAGAAAGGTGAAGGGTTCATCCCAGTTCTAGGTGGTATTTTAAAGCTAGCATGGTTAAGGCATGCCCAGTGCTGTTGCCAGCAGCTTGCAAACCATTTACTTTTGACTTTTCCTGTCTGAAGGACCAGATTAGAGTTGGAGTTGTCATTTAGCATGAGCATAGAGCAAGCTTCAAGCTTATGCCTCATTTATTTCATCATCAGGCCATCTGTATTTTCTGCATAGCTTGAAAACAACCTCCACCATACTTCATCTCATGTAAATTGCTCTGTAGTCCTCTTGATACAGGTGGGTGATGGCTGACATCAGTAGATCTGTTATTCCATTTGTAATTATGAGATTTAACCTTTTCACAACAAAATCACAGAGACTTAAGCCGTTTGTGGCAATGACTGTAGTCAAAGACCATGAAATAAAACTAGGAGCATATATAAAATAAAAGTATCCATGATATGATCTTGTGTATATATGTTTATAAAAATTTCAGCAGCCCTCTTGCCAGAATTCTGAAACTGGTGATGAGAGGGCAGACAGGTGAGAAATATGAAACTTTCAAGTCAGAGACATTTTTCTGTTTATGGTTCATGGAATCTTATTTGAAAAACAGATTTCTATGAAAATGGAGAAAGTTGGGTCACTGTTCATTCAACCCCCTCTAAAAGATAGACATGTATATATGCAGGTATGTATGTAGGAGTGGTATACATAGATAGAAATATAAAAAATATAAAGAAAGGACGTTACGGGAGAAAAATGATACTTATGACTGATGACTTTAATGACCATTAGCACTAAGCCCCATAATGCCTTGGAGAATTCAGATAGAGCTAGTCCTAAATAACAATAAGGCTACTTTTTGTTGGAACTTAAAAGCAACTTTATTATTTTCTCTACTGCGTTGCTTTGAAAATTTGCAGTATGTTTTTGCTGGTCTGCCTTCAACAGGGTTTAGTTGCTGTTTAAGTGATGCGATTTACACTCTGTTCATTTGTATTTCTCTAGTAGAAGAACACCCAGAAAAATAGTGTGATATCCTGGCATTATTTTATACGATCTTTATTGAAGCAAAGGAATCATTTGGATTCCAAGCACTGAGCTGGTAGAAATTATATCTGGTAGAAATTATTTTAGCTGCAGGAGATAAAACTAAAGATAGTGCTAAATCTGCATTTATAACACAGAAGTCTCCTGCACACACAAACCCATATTTGCATGTGTAATACAAGTTGAGTCTTGCTCGGGTAATATTTTGCCAGTGTAAGCATGCAAGAATACGGGGTCAGTTGTTAAAATGGTGCATACACATAACCTGCAGACTGTTTGATCTGTTGTGTACAAATGTGTGAATCTGAACACACAGTAGCAAACAGCTTCAAATCATGAGATGGAGTAGAGAAGCAAACTGTAAAAATACCTCTTTCTTCATCATTTTTTAATTCTCAAAGGTCTGAGACAGTTTTGCACCTAGTGCACACTTTTCTATAGTAACAAGGCATTTTAATGGGAATTCATCAATGTGGAATGACATTCCTATTTCCCCTTATCAGGAAGAATTTTGCCCATTCTATTTGTATTGTTAATACACTAAAATTGTATAGACTTACAGAATGTCACAGTATCTAGACTAAGCATGCTCTAACAGCAGAATACATCCTGGTTTATTTGTACTTTGCAGCTTATGAGAAAATGTTTATATTCAATGCCTAGCCCATTGCAGATCCAAGTGCAGCTACAACACTGCTATGAACACTACTGATGCCATGGTCAGTAAATGTACGTTGTTGCCAAGAGAATAGACAACTGTTTCTTGCTGTTGTATAATATTCAGGAACTACACTTGGCGACTGAGAGAATTCAGTTGGTTCGGCTGTAGTAAGACTGGCGTAGACTCAGACTTCCCATTAGATAGAAAAGCTTTGTTGAAAAGTAGCTGAAACACTCCATTTTTAATGACTAGTGAAATTGTACAGTGGCTGGGTAGTAAGCCCTATCACACAGGCACTCATCTGGAAAAATCCACTATACTCTTACTGGGAGTCCTTCCACCATTAAACTGCTTTCTGACCTAAGGCGAGTTCCTGAGCTCTCCTTTCATGTAAAGTGAGAATAATGACATTCACTGTCTTTTGCAGGATGATTGCTTATTTATTACAGCAATGTGTATTACTGTAAGTATTAATAAGCCTATTTGCAACTGACAAAAAAAATTATTACTTTATTTCTTCAGAGAAATATGGTCAGTCATCCAACAATTTGCTTTGGCATACCCTCCACTTGCTATAATGAGCAATAAACCAAGAGTATATCTCAAGAAATATATGGTTGGAAACAATGCTTTTATGTTTTCCATATTTTGTTATTTTTGCCTCAAATCACAGCTCAGTTCAGCGTGATCTGACATGGCTGAAATACTGAAACCCCCACTCCTCTGAAGCAGTGTTTATTATAGAAACCCACAAACTTAACCTAACCTAGAGCAGCTTTTCCAGCAGTGCTATAATTACAGTAGTTATTGTTGCAATAAACCAGATGTTCCTGAACTGGAATGAAAGCACTTCCCCCCGCATTACATTCGTTACGTTGCCGCTTTTCAAGTTTCACATCAGCTGTTCAGAAAGCTCGCTCTCGGTTGAGTGTCACTTACAGATTCTTGCTGCGTGAGTCTTAGAGCATAAAAGAATGAAATACTGGCAGGCTTCAAATTTTCATTGCTTCCCTTAAAACCTCAGACATGACACTTATCAATGTCACTAATTCCTGCCCAGGTTTCAAGGCATTTTTTTTGTCCTTTAAGACACTTGGCTAAAAAAAACACTTTGAAAAACCTGCTTTTAGATTGAATGAGTACATTGTTCTGTATGAAAAGAAATGTTCCACTCCTACAAAATCGATGAAGTTTGCCACAGACTCCAGTGAAGCTGTCGTTTCACCCTACTATTTTGAGCAACTTAGCTGTGAGGCAGTATCGGTAGCTTTGGAGAACGGCATCTTTTCAATAGCTGTAGCAGCTGTGGTTGCAACTCTGACCATGAACATCCACACAACCTGGGCCACGAGTATCTTTGTTACTCAAACATTATACATCTTGTATTTTTAACAGTGTGTTAGTGAACATATTTCTAGTATTTTCCAGCCCAGTCAAGTCCTAACTGCAAGAATATGTTGCCAATAAAGAAATGGACTGTGTTTAATCTACTAGGACCTTAGACATGAAAGTTGTTGTATATATTTCATGTGTGCAAGAAAACCTGTCTAGGAACAACAAATATGAAAAGTGAAGGAGAAGTCAACAGATTGCTTTATTACACTTATGGTGCTATATAATAATACAATAAAGAAACACAAACTAGGCTTTGAGTTTAGTTTACTTATAGGTAAGTTCTCATGAAAATACGTGAGAGGTAAGAATGAATTATCTTATCAACTATCTGAACGCATCATGGCCATCCTGGAAGAAACCTTTGTAATGTTCAGTTACACGTGCTGCTTATTTTTCTGCTCGCTGATGCGAACTATTAGTCTACTCATCCCCGTGGTAACTGTAAAGTAACAAGGGACAAATTCACCCCATGAAGTGGTCTGCTAAATTTGCACTTTGTAAAACGTGCATGTTTCTTACAGAAGGAATTTACATGACTCTGAAACGCGGTCCAATTTCTTACTGATGTGGTAGGGGATGCAGACATTGTTGGCCTGATTTTACAGAAATCTTTGAAAATGGGCCATAAAAGAGCTGAGGAAACCCAAGAGGCACCCACACGTTTGGAAGCAGATTATAAGACAGCTCTGCTGCTCAGCCACAATCAGCTCCCTACTTTCAAAAGGAACGGTATCGATTTCACTTTTTTTCTTCTTTCCTAACAAGAATGTGTCATAAATAAACAAATAGGAACTATGTCCAGCGAGCCTTGACGTCTTTCCCATCATGGGGGCTGGGAGGCCCCTGCGCTTCCTCCCCTGGCCATGACATGCCCGCTGAATATTTCCACCACCCACACTTCATTCATTCTTAACTGTCCTCACCCACTCATCATTACAGCTGTGCAAAGCATCCATTGCAAACCCTGAAGCCATCTGAAACCTACCTTTCTAACTGTTCTGGGCTTCACGCACAGCTGGGAGTGGTTGGACTTACAGTAAATGAGCTTTCGAGAAGATCGATCCCCAGATTCATGCAAATTTGGGCCCGGGTTAAGGTGAATGATTTATGGGTTGCATATTTTGAAAATCACTGAGAGAGTTTCATATCACTGCATCATGCTTCACTGCATAGATCTCTGTCATATTCATGGAAATCAAAAAGGGTGTGCATAAGTACACTGCGAAAGGGAAAAATAACAGCAGTCAGATCCCAAATGTGCTTCATGCGCTGCAAACTGTTCCTGGCCTGAAGGACCTGGGGGGAAAAAAAAGAGCTCTTTTAACTCTTTAACACTTTATTGCTTCAAAGTGTAGCTAACTAATAAATTTTTTATTACATTCCTTCGTTTAGCACATATGCATGCCACTAGCATTTCAATTAGATATGAACTCATGTAAGTCGTTGCCGTAATGATGCTCTCAGACAGGAAACAGAGGGAAACCCAGACTACAAAATTCAGATTCAAAGCTAGATTTTTCTGGAGCCAGAATGAGAGATTTATTTCATTGGTGATACAAGTTTGAATCTGCAGAATTTGGATTTGGATCCTCACCGAGATTTTGGCCAGCCCAGTTAGCAAAATTAAGCAGTGTATTGTTGAATGGAGACTAGATTATGCCAGCCCTACTGAGTGCCATCTTGCTCAGTCAGTCTTCAGAACCATGAGGCACTTTGCTTTAAAAACACTGACCGAAATTCGAGATGAACAAGTTTTTGAAACAGAGACATTCAAAGGACAGGGTTTGGTATGAGAGGCTCTGTGAGTTCTTAGTCAGACAGTATCAAAGAAAATAATTTTGTATTTTAATTTTTAAAGGAGGCCCAGACTATTTAAGGCAGAAGTACCAAACAGGTCACTCAACATCTTAACTCATAACAAAAGAACTTCCTTGGTTTCAGTTTGTAGCATGACAACTTTTTATTTGCCAACTGATCTTTTTCTTCTTTATTGTGAATGAGTCCATGCAGAAGATTGTAAACGCCTCACCAGACCCCGACTGTGGAACACAGCTTCCTGCTGATCCCAAAACATTCATGTAAGTGAAAGCCAGAGAGACGGTTTTTAGCGTGTGGTGAACGTTGCTTTGTCATCAGGCGACTTCAGTTATTTTTGTAAAAATCCTGTACTGTACCCATTTATCAAAGTGCTTTCAAGATAAGCAGGCAAAAGGCTGGAAAAGTTTGTATAAATCTCAAAAATGGCTTGAGGTGGAGTTGTCTTGGACTTCAAGTCGTATTAAGGAAAGTATTAAGGCATGGGATTCAGCTGAGCAAAGGTAGATACGTACAGTGTAAGCAATGGTGTGTGAACAAGCCACCATGGCATGAGGCACTGTTGAGTCTCAGTTCACGTTCTCCCAAGCGCCTGAGACAGGTAGGATGACTCGCAGCCTATAGGTGTCTGTTTCTTCCCAGCAGCCCTAAGGGGAACGTGAGGGACCAGCGGATTTGTAGCTGAATGTCCATCCACATCCACATTAGGTTGAGGTGAGCTCCACTCCTGGTGCCCTCCTCCATGTGACATTGGGTGGAGGAGTGAGTCACACAGAATCATACAATCACAGAATGGTAGGGGTTGGAAGGGACCTCTGGGGATCACCCAGTCCAGTCCCCTACCGCAGCAGGGTCACCCAGAGCAGGCTGCACAGGACCTTGTCCAGGCGGGTCTTGAATATCTCCAGAGAAGGAGACTCCACAGCCTCCCCGGGCAGCCTGTTCCAGTGCTCCGTCACCCTCAGAGGGAAGAAGTTCTTCCT
>Ga0065711_1003113_pt1 | contig 29670 bp, 9 predicted proteins | sample Hoacrofraction12_FD_59098 | JGI IMG/M metagenome (GOLD analysis project Ga0065711, IMG submission 59098) | Hoatzin crop microbial communities from Cojedes, Venezuela - Epithelial fraction 12 v2 (version 2) | ecosystem: Host-associated > Birds > Digestive system > Esophagus > Crop | place... | reverse complement strand
AGGATGGGGCCTCCACTACCTCTCTGGGCAACCCGTTCCAGTGTTTCACAACCCTCATTGTAAAGAATTTCTTCCTTATATCCAGCCTAAACCTACCCTGTTTTAGTTTAAAAACATTACCCCTTGTCCTGTCACTGCTGTCTCTACTAAACAGATTGTCCCCATCTTTCCTATAGGCACCCTTCAAGTACTGAAAGGCTGCAATCAGGTCTCCCCGCAGCCTTCTCTTCTCCAGGCTGAACAAGCCCAACTCTCTCAGCATTTCCTCATAGGAGAGGTGCTCCAGCCCTCGGATCATTTTTGTAGCCCTGCATTATGTCCTGCAAACTGCACGTAATGTTACTGAGAAGAATATAAAACACTGTATTTTATGAGGAGGATAATGATTATGATATAAAAGGGTTTGCATGCTAATGTAGTTCCACCTAAACTGTTCTCTGTAACTTCTGGGCTATTTGTAGGAAAGGAGGAAGAAAAGCACTTTGTGCCACTTCTATTTTTTCACTCTGTCTCTCTCAAAAAACAGACCTTTTTAAAAGAAAGGGGAATTTTTAATTTACTTATTGTGATGAGAAATAGAAATTTCTGTAAATGAAATCATAGTTCTAGATCAGGATTTTGGATAGTTCATATTTCTTCTTGTTCGATCCTTTTCAAAAGTCCAGTGCTACATTTGGGTTTTGATCACTCTAAAATAATGTTTCAGCTTCTCACTTGACCCACCCTTATTCAGAAGCAAAAATGCTTTTGAACTTCATTGTTTAGATTATTTTATTTACAGAGAACTAAAGAAACAGGTACATCTGTGCAATGTACAGACTTACCCAGGAAAGCTACTAGTTTAAAGTTTAAATAGGGCAGTAGGTAAATATGGGAAAAGTAATCGTATAAAACATAAAGCAAATATTAATCAAACTATGTAACAGGATCATTTATGGGACCTGTAGTTAGGGTCACACTTCTGTGTGTACTATAATCACTCACAGACCTCGGGAGTCTTGGAGAGCAGCCGGGATACCAGGATGCACTCTTGCATACACATATGGTAATAAACATATTCTTGGCATTAATTGTCCATCCTTTCCCAGCATATAAGGGACTGTTTTCTAGATTTTATCTCTGTGTTCCCCAGAGTAACATTTGCTCTCCCTGTGCTCCTCTATCCTCTGCCCTAACTCTTTGTGGAGAGAGTATCAAAATACCACCACTTGACCACGCTGTAGGGTCTGTGCTTTGCAGGCATCTCAGCTAGCATTCATGCTGCTAGCTGGGGAGTTGTGCCTTTGCTCTCTCTAGACTACTGTGAGCAAACTCTGCTTGAGTAAGGAGTAAAAGCCTGCCAGCAGGAGCCCCATACATAGTTTGTTACCAAAAATATCCCGTCAAACTTGCTAATGCCTGCTGTTATTACTTCCCTAAATTGTCTGTGAAGATGCGTCAGGTTCTTGAAAAAAGGATATAATAGGATGGAGAAATTGTCCTCTACGTATAAGAAAGCAGAAAGAGGCCATGCATTTCCAGAGCTGATGTCCATAAGGTTGTTTTTAGTGGGACCCTGGAACTGGTCAATGTTCACAGCGCATTGAGGAGCTCCGAGGTGCCTCTGAGAGGGTCTGGGTAGCAGTGCAGGGAGCATGCCCCGATGGTGCCTGTACCCCTCCCTGGGACCAAAAGGTGAGAAGTCCTGTGCTTCCTGCAGTTAGGAACAGAAACAGCAGGTCGGAGGTGAGATCTGTTGGATTCATTTCTGTGTCACAAGAAATCAGCATCCAGGAGACAATGTTGCCTATGTAGAAGCAATCTGAGATCAGGTTGTTGTCTTCAACTCATTACTGCAGCAGTCCATGCCCTTTCATAAGACTGCTGTCTCACCACCGTGCCGCCAGATTACATGGAGGGAGATCTAAATTTACCCAAAATTGATTAGATTCTCGAGTCTGGTTAAATTTAGGTCTGCCTTCTAAGCTCTGGACTTTCTCCCTAAGATTAAGAAGTAAAGGGATTATTGTTTTCCACAGGCATGCTGTGTGTTCTGCAAACATGTTCCTGTCACCTCTTTGGGAACAGCACATTATAGCTGTAACAAAAACAGTCTGTTCTTTTTTTGGCTAGGCGATAGCCTTTACATAAGGCAGAGGTTTGGGCATCTTCTTTTTTCCCAGTTTTCACGTGGCAGAAACAGCATGTATATCTTCTCTAAATATGTCTTCTTTGGGAAGCAAGGCATAATTTATTGGCAATGGAAATTTCCAGCTAATGAGTGAAGCAATTCTGTTTAAATCATTATTTTAAATGATTTCTCATTTTGAAACCTGCTGATCATTGCTGTTTAATCACTTAAACATGTATCAGCAAGATCCCTTTGTTATGCTGTGCCTATTGTTCACCTTAAGCCAACAAGGTGGACATCCTGCTGGGGGTCTGTTATAGACCACCCAACCAGGATGAAGAGGTGGATGAAGTTTTCTACAAGAGGCTGGCAGAAGTCTCACAATCACTAACCTTTGTTCTCGTGGGGGACTTTAAGTTACCGGACATCTGCTGGAAATACAACACAGCAGAGAGGAAACAGTCTAGGAGGTTCCTGGAGTGTGTGGAAGATAACTTCTGACACAGCTGGTAAGTGAGCTTACCCAGGGAGGTGCCTCACTAGACCTGCTTTTTACTAACAGAGAAGGACTGGTGGGAGATATGGTGGTCGGAGGCTGTCTTGGGCTTAGTGACCATGAAATGATAGAGTTCTTGGTTCGAGGTGAAATTAAGATGGGGGCCAGCAAAACCACCAACATGGACTTTCGGAGGGCAGGCTTTGGCCTGTTCAAGATGCTGGTTGAGAGGGTACCTTGGGAGAGAGTGCTGAAGGGCAACAGGGTCCAGGCAGACTGGACATTCTTCAAGGAGGCAGTCTTAAAGGCACAGGAGCAGGCTGTCGCCATGTGCTGGAAGAACTGTTGGGGAAGACAACCGGCCTGGCTGAACAGGGAGCTCTTGCTGGGACTCAGGAAAAAAAGGAGGGTCTACCACCTATGGAAGAACGGGCAGGCAACTCAAGAGGAGTACAGGGGTCTCGTTATGTCATGCAGAGGGGAAATTAGAAAGGCAAAAGCCCAGCTAGAACTCAGGCTGGTCACTGTTGTCAGCGACAACAAAAAATATTTTTACGAATACGTCAACAACAAAAAGAGGGCCAAGCAGAGTCTCCATCCCTTATTGGATGTGAGGGGGAATATTGTCAACAAGGATGAGGAAAAGGGATCTGGACAGACTGGATCGATGGGCTGAGGCCAACTGTATGAGGTTCAACAAGGCCAAATGCCAGGTCCTGCACTTGGGTCACCACAACCCCATGCAACGCTACAGGCTTGGGGAGGAGTGGCTGGAAAGCTGCCCGGCAGAAAAGGACCTGGGGATGTTGGTCGACAGCGGCTGAACATGAGCCACCAGTGTGCCCAGGTGACCAAGAAGGGCAACAGCATCCTGGCTTGTACCAGGAATAGTGTGGCCAGCAGGAGCAGGGAAGTGATCGTGCCCCTGTACTTGGCACTGGTGAGGCCGCACCTGGAGTGCTGTGTTCATTTTTGGGCCCCTCACTACAAGAAGGACACTGAGGTGCTGGAGTGCATCCAGAGAAGGGCAATGAGACTGGTGAGGGGTCTAGAGAACAAATCTTATGAGAAGCGACTGAAAGGATTGGGGCTGTTTAATCTGGAGAAGAGGAAGCTGAGGGGGGACCTTCTTGCTCTCTACAACTACCTGAAAGGAGGTTGTAGTGAGGCAGGTGTTGGTCTCTTCTCCCAGGTAACTAGCAATAGGACGAGAGGCAATGGCCTCAAGTTGCATCAGGGTAGGTTTAGGTTGGATATTAGGAAAAATTTCTTTACTGAAAGAGTGGTCAGGCATTGGAACAGGCTGCCCAGGGAGGTGGTTGAGTCCCCATCCCTGGAGGTGTTTAAAAAATGTTTAGCTGTGGCACTTCAGGACATGGTTTAGTAGGAATGGGGTGCTGGGTGGATGGTTGGACTCGATGATCTTAGAGGTCTTTTCCAACCTATGATTCTATGATTCTGTGATTCTAAATGATATTTATTCCTTATTGTACTAGAAAGCTGATAACTCAGAAATTTAAAATGATAGTGCTGTAGAGATTGCATTTGTTTTTCATTTTCATTAGTATCATATTACAAAGAGGAACACGTAACTTCTACCTTTCCCCTGTAACATGTAACAACCCTTTGCCTTTATGGTATGCCACCGTAAAAAATATTGCATAACTCCTTATTATGGCCACAACAAATGTGTATTGTGAGTCTAAGCAGCCAGGTTGTAAACCATGGAAAGATTTTACGCTAAAGAATTTACATATATTAAATCCATGATTCATACTGCTCCCAGCAGAAAGTCCCATTCAGTACACCGGTCAGAAAAGACTAATACCTCACACTGTCAGAGCCTCAGGAAGTTGCTATATTTAGATCCCTAAATTCTAGAATGCTGCTATTAGCATGAGCTTTATTATCATTAACGTTATGAATAATATGAAAAGTTAAAACTGCTAAAGAATTTTAACTTACTGATCAAGAAGAGTTTTCCTAGTTCCAGCAACTGAATAGATGAGAGAATTTGCCTACATAACATCCTGTGTCATGACATGGTGTTTGTAATACAATACTAGAGCCTCCACAAAAGTGAAGTTATTCCCCTCACCGTTATCCAAGGCACTTCTTAGGCCAAACTCATCAGCATGTAGAATACGGATTATATTGTGCTTTGTGCTGCAAACTCCTTTTCTGACTGAAAATTCTTCGAGCAGATGTGATTATATTGCTACATGCTCATAGCACTTGGCACCACAGGGCCCGGTCCCATCAGAGGCCCTGAGGCATTTTCCCAAGACAAAATGGCTCATCAGTCATGCCATATATCAGGGTCTATGTATCTATTGCTTACTTCAGCTCTGTGTGTTCCTGGTACGCTTTTCAAAATCTAACAGAAAATTTTTCAGTGTCATGCAGGAGTTACAAGGAAGTGAGTTTTATCCTTGTGGTTCTGGGCCAAAAATCAGTGATTTGACCTATTGTTATCTTGCCATCTGTAAAAAATGCTATTTGAAAGTCTGTAGGGTCTGGCAGTAACCCTGCCAGAGATTTGTCCACATCATTATTTAATTGCCAGAAGCATAACAAAAAAATGTCTTTTCATTTAAGCAACATTTATTAGCTGGAGCTTGGTGACTGCCCCAGGCTCTAACAACTATGAGCAATTCATGTTTAATCACGAGCATTATGCAGTATGAAAACAGATTGTATGTTTTAAACTAACTTTATTCTGCTCTGAGGAGAGGGCAGTGTCCTGTGAAAGCGTGTCCTGATGTGTTCCTGCAGCCCTGATGTTTGCGTCCCACTGACAGAAAAACTTCTAGATGAGAAGTTTAAAGCCTTTATCCCCTAAATCCAGGCCCATCTAAGAAGAAAAGTGTCTTTAATCCAGAAAGACCACCTCTGGACCTGCAGGATATCAGGCATAAAAAAGCCACTGAGGCAAGTTTGCAGTCTGCGCTGGGACAGAGAAGCATTTCTTGGGGTTCTCTCCTCCACCAAAATTGTGATCCTTTTAGTACTGGATATATGCAAGAAGGTATAGCCCCACTGCTGTCTTCTGTCTGGGGTACAGGAAGAGCAAGGGAGGTCCTGAGCAGCATGAAGCTGTCGGTGCTCTCAGCACAGAGCGCTTCTTGGTAATAAAAAAGCTCCTCCATTCTAGTCTTCAAGGTTAACTGTTTTGATCATCAGAAAGGACATGCCATAGTTCTAGATGTACACCTTGGAAAATACTCAAACTTCGATTTCCGAAAAGCTTTTGAGATCTTCAAGATCTTAAAGCTTTCTATTAATATTGAATGCACAGGTCTTTAAAAACATAAGAAGTCTGCACAGAAGGGCTGTGGAAGGGCGGAAGGCTACTGGCGGGTGCTCCATGGGGTGGTGAGCACAACCTGGGGCACAACCTGGGCCTAGCTGTGTCCTGGAGGACAGGGTCTCCAGCACACTGGCGCGGTGGGTCTGCCCATCATGGGCTGGTCCCATGTGGCAGGGCAGGCATAGCCTTTTGGCCTAAGCTTAACCCGAGAACGATGAAGAGTCACCAGGGAAAGCCACCGAGAGATACGCGATGTGTACACCTGGCTGCCAGCCTCTGAAAATTCATTTAACAGGCTGCTCAGGGAAGTGGTGAAGTCACCATCCCTGGAGGTGTTCAAAAAATGTGTAGATACATCACTTCAGGACATGGTTTAGCTGGCATGGTGTTGTTGGGTTGATGATTGGACTTCGTAATCTTAGAGGTCTTTTCCAACCTTAATGATTCTATGATTCTATGATTCTGTGATTCTATGATTCTATGATTCTATGATTCTATGCTCTGCTCATATCCAGAGCGCCCCTGGCTCCAGTCTTGTCCATTCCCCTCAATATTAACTGTCTTTATACTGGAAGATTATGTAGTTTTAATCAAAGTTTTAGTGTTCTCCTGAGACCATGGACACAGAGGGGATTTTGGGAGCTTTATTTCCTGGCCTCAGTTAAATGACATGGAGTAACGCTAAGAAAGCTGGATTTTCCACATGAGTAAGGTGGTTATCCACTGGGACCATTATGTGTTAAACCATGAGGAGTTCCCAAATGAATAACAGATGAAGGTGTTGATTCACTCCGTCATAATAATAATAGTTTAAGAGGTTCTTGTCAGGGCACTGCAAGGGCGGCAGGGCAGGGCCTGGCAGCTCATCCTGTCCCACCCCAGCCAGGAGCAGGGCAGCCAGGGGAACACCAGGGCAGCCCCGGGCATCGGGCACCTCCCTGGGGACAGGGATGGGCCAAGGTTAGGCTGGGTCGTGGGTCCACGGCTGGGCACAGCCTGTGGCAGGGCTGTGGGGAGCTGGAGACCAGCCCTGCTGCGGCATCACTGAGGCAGGGGCTGAGGGCCCCAGGGGGCTGGCATGATGTCCTGGGCCATGGACAGGGTGGGGGTCTTGGGGAAGCTGAGCAGGGACAGGCCAGGTTGGCAGTGCCTTGTGGCCTTGACAGTTTTATTCAGACTCTCTGATAAGGAAGAAAGTATGGAACCAGCAGAATCTGAAGTAAGCAAAGAAGTTTCACTTACAAGTGAAACTTAAGATGCAAGGAGCCAAAGCCAATGCATTTCTTTAGCAGTCCTAGAAGTTAAGAAGTCTGTACCAAATCACACCTTCCACACCTGAGAATACTGAGCAGTTGCACCGCTGCCTATGTGCAAGGGAGAATACGGTGTTTTTGTTCCCGTCGAGATTTGCCTAAAGCCTACCTCTGTGTGGCTGCTTCGGTAGGAGACAGTTTGGACTTTTCTGTGAATAAATTGTCCGTCAGCAGCCCATGGATGAAATTGTAAGCACCAAGACTAGACATACTGGTGCACACATGAAAAATTACTGATGCAAGCCTCAGCTGCCTTGGGCACCATGATGGCATTTACACCTAGGGACACGGGATGCAAGATAATGCTTTTATAACTGGAGTTTCAGAAGCAGATTTCACTCTTTGCCAGGGTATGAAATAACTACAGATGCAGGGCAGTTAAACTTTCAGACCATACTTGTGTTGGCTGATATGAAACTAGGCACCTCCGCTGTAACCATCTTGAGGCAAAGAGCTGAAGAGGAGAGTCTGTCATTTCCTGTACAGCTACACCTTAATGTATGGGCTTGTGCAGAACAAAGGAGTGACAGTAATTTTCAGAGAATTCCCAGCAGAATTTTTCTGTAGGGCAAGTCTAAAATCATTTTCATGGGCACGGACTGGGTTCGTCAAAATATTTGACAGGAAAGCATCTGAAATTTGTCATACAATTTTATTTTTATTGTTTTGTTATGACTCAAATCATACCTGTCCCTTTTGACTCATCATATCTGTCTCTTAAACAGCTCATAACATTAGTATTGCCTATGTGCTTTGCAAAGGAAATCATCGCCACCATAGTTTTACATACGAGGTACTGGGCAAGAGAAAATGAGACTTTATGAGAGTTTAAAGTTTTGAAACAAAACCCTGGGATGTTTCATTACAAAAGCCAGATCAAGCACTTTGATTCAGATTGTTGGCAGTATGAAATGCCAGCATCTCATCATGCCCCACAGGATGCAACTCAACCCTCTCATAATACCTCTCTTCACGAGAAGACCAGAAAAGCATAATCCAGCCGTTTTTTAGATCCTTATAGCAGCTAACTGTCACTGTGTCAGAGAATGGTTTGCAGTGAAAAATATCCCACACTGAAGAAAGTCCTGAACCTGGGTCTTTTTCTGTCTAACAAATGGCAGAGCTGCCAAGCTTCCAGCCTGGGTTTGTTTTACCAACATTTCCGATTTCCCTTTCAGTCAAATAAGACTGTGGGACCATCTGAGCGGATAATTATGTAACTGTGAAAGTTCAGAGCATGCTGAACAAAACAAAATATGTTTTCCCTCATTTATTCAAACTAAACATATTGTTGAGGTTTTGAAGCAATCAGTCCAAAATTTTCACAAAACACTGCAGTTTCCCAAGCAGCCTGTTAGTGGAAGAATTGCACCAAAGTGCTATCCTCTCTGTAAGTGCTCATCAGAGGGAAGACTTTGCTGAATACTTCCAGTGCCTAATTAATTGCAGATATCTGAAAAATCACTTTACATACTCCCGGATTGCCAGCTGAAGGATTCTGGAATCACTGGTGAGCTTCCCGTAATTACAACAATTTAAAAATAATTATGGATCAGAGGAATCTGTTTTGGATCCTTTTGCTTGCATTCTTTTCATAGAGGAGTCCATTCAGCTGCCTAAATATAGATATCTAGTATCATCTGAGGTGCCCTGGGGGAACGTATCCGAGGCATCTGCAGGAGTCTGGCAGATGTGACACTGAAGCAACAGAAGACCTGTGCCCTTCTAGAGCAGCAGCAGGAGGCCAGTCAGGGTCCTGTAGGGCATCCAAAATGACACTGGATGCCTGTGTTTAGGTCATGGAATCATGCTCTGTCGGTCACATTTCCAAGCTGTTCATTATAATTGTGAAGGTTAAAAGCCAGTGAAAACTGATGCATATATTTGACTGGCATCAAAAGCTGCATCTTTACACTGAATCTTGAGAAGTTTGATAATCCCTGCTGCTTAAAGCAACACTTTCAAGACTGCTAGGCCCAAAAGCTGACCTCTCTGGAAAGCTTTCTGTAACTCTTCCTGTGGTACATCCGTCACACACTTGCTTCTAAGTCCTTGGTTGTAAATGAGAGAACAGTCTTACAGATGTGTTTCTGAGTAGAGAATTAATGTAAATGGGTTTCAAATCCAGCCCTGCTAAGATCTTTTTCTGAACCCGCATTTTAAACGTTCATTTCTTGTATGTTTCGTGCCCAAGACAAAGTCCCCTCTTCTGAATTTCGGAGCTGCTGAGGTCTCTTAACTGCAAGAGTAAGATGAAAGTGCTTGTACCTCTGAAAATCAGTGCTTTTTATGGGGGACTGAAAATATGCTTTTATACTTTCAGGTTCTAAAATACTACATTGTATAGATACTCCTGCCTTCAAAATGTCAACCTTTTGCATGACTCTTGCCTTTTGCATGACTCTTGGCTTTTGCAGTTTCCATTGAATTCCATTTCAAACCTTTGTAACAGACATAAGAAAATCCACAGTGGGTTTACCAACTCACTCACTTCCATCTTCCATTAGCCCTCTGGCATTCTGCTGAAATGAGTATGTCAGGTGGAGATGTTCTGGGGATTTCTGCATTATGTATTGATGACCACTCACATGGGGGAAAAAAAAAATCATTTCTTGCTTTGTAACTTTTGCTTATAGCTGACTTCCAGAACATTTTGTAGTGAGGGGAGCACAGGAGAGTGATGAGCGGGCTCCAGTATCTCTGTTTTCCATTTCTACTTGTTTATTCTGATAATTGCGTCTTAATCATAGAATAGTATCATAGAATCATAGAATGCTTTGGGATGGAAGGGACCTTTAGAGGTCACCTAGTCCAACCGCCCTGCAGTGAGCAGGGACATCTTCAACTAGATCAGGTTGCTCAGAGCTCCATCCAACCTGACCTTGAATGTTTCCAGGGATGGGGCCTCCCCTACTTCTCTAGGAAATCTGTTCCAGTGTTTCACCACCCTCATGGTGAAAAAATTTCTTCCTTATATCTAGTCTAAATCTACCCTCCCTTAGTTTAAAACCATTACCCCTCGTCCTGTCACAACAGGCCGTGCTGAAAATATTTTCCCCATCTTTCCTATAGGCCCCCTTCAGGTAATGGAAGGCTGCTGTAAGGTCTTCCCGCAGCTTCCTTTTCCCCAGGCTGAACAGCCCCAACTCTATCAGCCTTTTTGCATAGGAGAGATGCTCCAGCCCTCGGATCATTTTTGTGGCATTCCTCTAGACCCGCTCCATCAGGTCCATGTCCTTCCTGTGCTGAGGGCTCCAGAGCTGGACGCAGGACTCCAGGTGGGGTCTCACCAGAGAAGAGTAGAGGGGCAGAATCCCCTCCCTCGACCTGCTGGCCACGCTTCTCTTGATGCAGCCCAGGATACGGTTGGCCTTCTGGTCTGGGAATGCACACTGGTGGCTCCTGTCCAGTTTTTCATCCACCAGTACCCCCAAGTCCTTCTCAGCAGGGCTGTTCTCAATCCATTCATCGCCCAGCCTGAACTGATGGTGGCAGTTGCCCCGACCCAGATGCAGCACCTTGCACTTTGCCTTGTTGACCCTCACGAGGTTCACACAGGCCCACTTCTCAAGCTTGTCCAGGTCCCTCTTGATGGTGTCCCATCCTGCTGGTGTGTCAACTGCACCGCTCAGCTTGGTGTCATCTGCAAACTTGCTGAGGGTGCACTTGATCTCGCTCTCTCAGTCACTGATGAAAATGTTAAACAGCACCGGTCCCAGTACAGACCCCTGAGGGACACCACTTGTCACTGGTGTCCATTTGCACATCGAGCTGTTGCCCACTACCCTCTGGCTGTGACCTTCCAACCAATTCCTTAGCCACCAAACAGTGCACCCATCAAACCCATATCTCCCCAATTTAGAGAGAAGGATTTTGTGAGGGACTGTGTCAAAGCCTTTACAGAAGTCCAGGTAGATCACATCCATAGCTCTTCCCTTGTCCCCTGATGTAGTCACACCATCACAGAAAGCCACTAGATTGGTCAGGAAGGACTTGCCCTTGGTGAAGCCAATCATGTTCATGCTTAAACCAAAACAGAAATGAATGTTTATTCAGTGACTGATTCTGTGCTGTGTTTCTTTTCCCTTATGCTTTCTGCAATATTCTGAATGTTACGGCCTGCTACATGGCAGAATCCAGCTCGTGTTTATTAGACAAGATGCCAGGAAACAACCTTGAACTTCATTCATAGTCGGAGCGTACTTCTCAGCTGAGTCTATTACAGGGCTCCTGTTGCCTTCAGCGCATCCCATTTATGGCACATATATCACACTAACGATTTTTCTTCCACATTCCAGCCACCCAGCCAGCCTCTGGCTCATAAGATTAAGAAAATAGTAATTTTAAATCAAGTTATATTATATTGACATAATTAGGCTGAGAGAAGAAGCAGCCCTGTTAATTCTATTATTCTTTCTCAAGTAGCTAATATGAGATGGCATAGTCCTATCCTCAATCTAGTTGATAATCATTATTCTTAATGTAGAAAAATTGGCCTCATTTTAAATGCTCATGGGCTTTGCCTTCAATAAAGAGGTAAGATAATAGTGATAGAAGTGATATTCCTTAAAGGATGTTTGGGAAATTCTATTAATATGGGGGTAATCTTTTCAAGGGTAAAATGTACTATGTATTCAGCTTAAGGCCCTCAGTCACAAGACTCTAATGAACTAATATTAGCACTTCTCAAAGCAATATTCTCTTTTATCTCTGGAGAACTTAGAAAGAGGATATAGATTTTCCACTAAGCCAAACGTAAATATCAATACAGTCACTGAGACTTTGTGAATATAGATATATATTTATAAAAATAGATATATATATATAAATATATATAAAAATAAAAAAAAATAAAACAAACTTGCTGAGGGTGCACTACACTACTACAGCAGTAGTAGCTGTAGATTTTTCAATTTAATGTTTGAAAATATTAAAGTAAAAAACAGTCATCTTGAATGAAAGAGATGTTTTGTTTGGCTTCATAAGATACACCTCATTGTGTATTTTTTATGATTTTAAAAAGAAACTTCCAAATACCAAATTAAAGCATTTGCTTTGAAAATGTCAGAAGGAAAGGTTTTCAAGAAATGAAAACTGATTTTTTTACAAAACCAGTACAACTCCGAATATTTGAAGAGTCTGTTGCTGTATTTCTTGGCAAATAAGAAAACTGGCAAAGGTATTTAGACACAGAAGGGTGTAGATAAATGCTTTGTGATGTTGAAAAAAAATGTGCAAACAAGTTATGTTTCCAACTCACAATTACGCTTGCAATAGATACCTTTGAAAATTAGAGATTCATCTGCTTTTTTTTGCTTCTTTGTGCATCTACACCCAGGTCACTTAGTCTACCCCAAATGTCAGATGAAGAAGCTTTAAAAAAATAAAACAAATACTTATTTTCACAATCCATTAGAGATCATCTGCGGGTGAATCCCACAGACTCTGAAGAGATAAAATGAACTAGGTCTTTTCGTTCATGTTAGCTAATGCATTACTCTCTTGTGGAGCAGTTACTGAGGTACAAAGAGACACCTTTATGTTGATATTTTAGAAATCATATTAACCAGAGAAAAATATACTTAAGGTCTATCTTTGAGGACCTGGGGCAATTCCTTCATCTTTCACTTGGCTCTCATGGGATGCTTCACAATGGGTGTTGTTTTTTCAGTGTTGACACTTGATTAGTGCAGCCTTCCTAATCCCACAGTATTTTATAAGAGAAAGAGCAGATTTAAAGCTTAAGGGTTTCAGGAGTTACCAAATGTAAGTAAGGCTGGGCATACAACAAAACAGCAGCCAGACCTCCATCTGCCTGCCCTTTCTATGGATCTGTTTTCCAAGAGGATCTTACATATTTATTATGTTAAACATTGTGAATTATGCCTCAGAACTAATGCCAAGCCATGATAATTCCCTTGAAACAACAAGTTACAAAAATGCTTATGGTGAATCACTTATTTTTATCTAGAAATAGTCCGGGTAGCTGAAAAACATCAGACAAAAATGTGTCTCTCTCCTAGCATTCCCTCTCCAGGAGAATTTCACTTTAATGTCACCACTAATACTAATTGCCTTTCACCCCTGTGCTTTTAAGTGAATCATAATCTCTGGTAGTAGAACAGGTTCCCTGAACCCGTTTGGTTCCCCAGCAGCTGGTGCTAGTGGGGATGCTTGGGGAGTTTCTTGGAGAGACTGCAGCAGTGGGTGAGGGGGCCAGGAGCGAGGGGAGATGGAGCCAGCAGAACCCCCCGAGCAGGCTGCACTGGGCAGAAGCGTGCCCACACAATGTGGCCGCAGCCGCTCCCTGCTGTTCCTGTGGCTTCGTGGCCCTATCGGTCCTCTGCAAAAAAGCCAACGAGCAGAACATGCCCAGACAAACGCCACTCTCAAATGGTAAGTTTGGTTATCTGAGGAAAAGTTCTTGGCAGCTCAGTTTTTCTGACATTAATCAAAGCAAAGGACTGACTACCACAGTGGAAAGCAAGTATGTGCTAGAATTGCAAGGGGGGCAAGATAAGACATTTTATCACCAGAAACAGTTATTTTCCAGGAACTCCATAGTTTATTCTTTTGCCTCACATAACTGGCTTCCACGTACTTCAAGCATCTGAGACAAGAAACTAAAATACTTAAAAGTGATGCTCATGAAGTGTTTCTACTGCTTTTGTTTCCCTTCAATTCTGCTGCTACTTTTTGGAAAGCCTTGAACTGAGAAGTTTCCTAAACCTCGTTAAAGTTAGCCAGAATGGATTTAAATCTGCTGCATATGTGCCACAACTAGACTCTCATCTTGTGCATCCTGAAAGTATAATGTAAGCTTACTGATGTCTGGGAAAAACTATTTTCTGTCTTGTATACTGTTGAACTTTAAAATGTGACATCATCAGAAGAGAGGTTGTTCTTCCATTAAAGCCATCCTGTAAAGCTTTTAACTATCAGATTTTTATCACAATTTGGTGGGAGCAAGCACTTGGAATAAAGATTTTACAGTATCCCTGTCATTTGACTGATTTAACCTCTGAAGAATCACAAGTTCCTCCAAAGAAGCTGCTTCATGAATCAGTATAATTTTCTCTTTTCGCATTCTTTCTTCAGTAACTGTAGCTTAAGGTGATAAATTCTTATTGGGAAATATTCATCACTTTAGATTTCATCTGTCCAGTCTTCAGAGATGCCGTGTAATGCCATAGATCTTCCCAAATGGTGAGACGCTGGTCTTTTCCTAAAAAGTGTTGAGTACCTTTCTATACAGTCATATGTAAGTGAATTAATGACCTGCAATAAATCTTACTTGCATTCACTGTCATTTCTCTATTGGTAATAACAGAATCAGTTTCTAAGTCTGCACTGGCTAACACCAAAGATCACCTTACACGGCCTCATAGCAAAGAGGGCCAAAGCACAGGATTACGGTCTTCTGCTAAATGCTTAGTCCCACAGATGAGCAGCTCCCAGCCCCTGGGCACACTGTTGGGCGGCTGGGGTTTGGGGAGGAATTCTACCAGTAGCTCTGGGGAGGGATAGTTGCCATCTCCTTAATTATCAAGGCTGGTCCCCTTGTAAGTACTGTGGAAAAGAGGTGACTTCTTTTGTCAAATAATTTTTTGTTTGCCTGTAATGCTAGACTAGCAGTCTGCTGTGCTCTAGTAACAAAACACATTCAAGGTTAAGATGGAATTGCTCACTGTTCAGAGCCATGCAGCCCTTTCTTACAGAAAATGGGCTCTGCATTATGAAAAAAACAAGCCATTTTTAATAGAACTGTCTAGCCAGAGGTGGCAAAAAACTACCCACTTGTTCTTCGTGACTGATACTGAAAATGAGAAGACAGACGTAGGTGATTTCTGCAGCTGAGTGTGGTTCAAGGGCACTTCTCTTCATTTCTTCCATTCCATGTTCTGTGCAGTCAAATGCTTCTTGCGTCAATTAAAAGAAAGGTTAATGAATGGAGAAAGCAGAATGTCAGAGAAATACAGGGAAGCTATTTAAAAATGCTTGTCTCAGTCCCTTCCTTCACTCTTTTTCTTCCCTCCCCATACTCCTCCATCCCAATAACTTTGCATGTTATTTTATCCAAAAGTTTTACATCTTGGCCTCCTCTCTGTTGGCTCTCTATAGGCTTTCAGACTATGTTTATCATTGTATTGAAGTACCTATTACCTTGCATTAAGCACTGTATCTAATACTTGACAGGCAGCGTTTATTCTCCTACCCTTTCCCCAGCTATAGAAGTGAGTACTTGAGAGTTTTGGGTTGAAAACTCACATACATTAACTAAGAGGTGTCATTAATACCCATGTAAGAAGACAAGGTAAAAGAAACGTGATTTCTATTTCAGGTTGGAGGTGTCTGATACTGTTATTTAAATGTCTGAATGTGTCAGCTCTAGTCTCTGTAGAGATGAGCTTTAGCTGTATTATTCCTTTCCACCTGAGGAGAACAGTTGTCAGCTGTGGCCTCATCCATGTGCTGAAGTCAACTTCTGAATACTCAGTTTCAGTGAGGAGATGCCTTGAAGATGAAGACTGACCTTTGCTTGGTTCTGCATTGTACAGGAACAGCATCAAGCACAGTGGCCAGGCTTGACACCTTTGCAGTGGCTGTGATGCTGAGGAAAATATTCCTCTGCACCCAGCTTTAGCTGGTGTCCTTCAGTGCGGCAGCTTGTTGTGGAGGTACCAGGCATCTGCGTAGTCAGGGCCTGTGCAGAACGAAGGTTTGAAAGCTGAAGGTGGACTGTAAATCATAAGCATGGCACTGAGGTCTGCTCAAAAATTTGCATTGATTTAACTAAACAGCTTGTTGGATTATGCCTGAAGCACATCATAATATGTTTTTCCTGACAGGCTTTCACTGTTTTAAGTAAAATAATTTTAAAATACACTCTTAAATTTAACCAGTGAAAGTTTGTTTTTACAGGAGGCTGCATCTGCCATCCTACAAACATATTTATTGTTTTTAAAAATCCCTCTGCCTGCGCCTCAAGTCTTTGATTTCCACATTATGTTTAGTATTTTCTTTTCTTGTCATATTCCTATGCTGCACCACCACCAGACTGAATCCTGAGTATTCATTAGTTTCTAGAAAGCTATTACCTAGCCAAGGACATACATATTTCTTCATCTAATGGGTTGCAAAATTATATTGGTCTGTTTATTTTTACTGTTTTTCAGTTAAGAAATAGGGACCAGATCGTAAAAGACAAAACTAAAGTCTCATCCATCTCAGTTCCAGTTTTACATTGGTCCAATTGCCATACTAAAAACGAAGTGCAGCATGCCAATGTTATGCAAAGGCTATAACTTCTCAACAAACTGCTGTTTATGTTCTTTATTTATTAATATCCTATACAGAGCCATAAGGACTATATGTTGGAGGAACCAAGGAGCACCAAACACTGTTCCCAACTGTTTTCGTTATCTTTGGTCCCTTTGGTCCCTTTAGTCCTTTTTGTTCGAAAATAAGTATTTCTTGTGCTTATTACCCTAGATGTAAAGCTCTAACCTTAATCATATTTTCCTTATTTATAAATCATATGTCCTCTCATTTTCATGTTGTTTAATTGTATGTGAAGAGTTTGGATTAGTTCTATCAATCCTCTTTGTAATGCTAAGTATGAAAATTAGGTACTATAAAACCTTCATGTCCCGTGAGTATAAGCCCTCTTCCTCAACCTGCCAGCTGAAACTTAAATATTTGAATCCAGTTACCATTTTGATCGTGTTATAACTTGCCCAGTTAAAATACATTATGGCAACTTTTTAGTGGGTAACTAGTGTAGTACAGTGTTACTTTAGAAGGCTCTGCTTTTCCATGGGAATGTGTTCTTTAACAAGCCAAAGGAATATCTTGCTCAATCCTTTCCTCTTAGCTGCAGGGTGGGTTGGTGGGTATTTATCTCAAGAAATTTCTTAACCTTATCTTAAGATAAGCTAGCCCTTTAGATATAAGAACTATTTGTGACTGTCATGCTTAAATCCAGAGTTGGTGGGTTTCTTCCATACACAAAGCTGAGAAACAAAAGAAACAGAAATTAGAAAGGGGAAGGGTTCTCAAGATGCTGTTAGAACCAAGTGTGACAATTCTCTTTGCCCCTGCTAGGACGTATTGGGACAAAGTACATTTATCTTCCTAACAGTAGGACATGAGGTGGAAATTCAAGGTACTGCAATCCTCAGGGACTTTGCCCTTTCCCTCCATTTCCACCTGTGTTACTGCTAGTCTTAGGCAGAGGTCAGGAGAAGGAAGGATACATAGTGTGTACCCCAGGAAGAAAAGCTGGAGACAAGCTAGTTTGCTTATTTTAAAATAGTCTTTACTCATAATTTGCAATATAAACCAGTCAGACAACTTAAGAACATGTATCGCTGAGAGGATGAATAAGGGCCCCTTGTGCTCCTCACCTGAAAAATATTTGATTGGTAAACAGTTTTATTAATTAGCCCTTTCAGCATCTCTGCGATATAGATAAAAGTGTATCTGTGCTCTGCAGACTGGGAAGCAGAGGGTTTGGGTGGCTTGCCGAAAACCAGAGAGCTAATGCCAGGAGGCAACAGAATAATACTTGGAGACTTTGGTTGATGGCCTCTACTCTATGAGATGAGCATAGTTTATATCTCATGCTGAGCTCACACCACTAGAAAATATTTCTCTTTCCCTCTGCAGTAACTGTTAACTTCACTCAGTCGGCTGGCAGGCATTGATTCTAAGAATTTGAACGTGGTTATGGTTTATATATAACTGAGCTCGCTGTTTGGAAGAGGCTGCTGGGCTGTTTCTCAGCATGCAACACAAGTGTACTTGGGCTCTTCACATAAAGGCGCTTTATCCAGGCACTGGAGTGCCTAGGCTAGAGCATATGAGCTGAAAGAGGGAGGATGTCGTTATAAATAAAATGAATTACATCTTATTTTAGCATTCGAGAGTGAAGCAAGCTGGGACAAAAAAATCTTCAGTTTCTGTAGACTTTAGTTTGTCAATGTCTTCCATATGACGCCAGACACATCTCCCCCCTTCAGCATCCTGCCTTTGAGCAGCATTTGGAAAGTAGCAGTCTTAAAGCTTTCCCCGGTCTTGTGCAGTGTGTCTCTAAACAGAGGGCTTAGAACACAAGTGCCAGATCCCCCTTTGTACCTCTTGACTTTGGGGAGCCTTTGAGCTCTTGGCAAGCATTTCCTTTACTTCTAGGCAATAGGCTATAACACAGCAATGTATTTGGGATCATTTTTATTTTATTAATTTTTATTACTACATTAAGGTTATATGAAGAACTGTTCAGTTCAGTACCTGTTGCAGTTTTAGGACTTTTTTTTTAAAGTCCTTTTAGAAGTCATATTAAAGCATCTATTAAGGTGCTTTAAAGGTAATAAGCAACTAATTCTAGACAGAAAATCAGAAGTGATGTCTTCTGAAAACTATGAAAGGGATTAAAATGGTCCTTGTAATGAATAAGTAAATAGAGAGAGGGCAAGAACCTTGCAAAATCTGAACTGTTTATCAAAATGTATTTTCAAGGGGGCAAATGAGCTTTTCCAGTATTTGAATGGTTAAAAATTCTGGAGCAAATGCCTTTCCCTATGGGAAAAACATTGTCACATTTACTTCAGCTCAGTTATTGCTGTAGGGATTAAGTTATTTGTAATGCAGAAAGTGCTCTTGCTAGAATAATTAGCTTTTCAGGGAACATAGCTTACACCTTTTTGGAGCCTATGTAATTAGAACTGAGGAAATAGGTTCATCGCTACTGCTGCTATTTCATTACTGAATAATCATTTGTATCTAAAGACATCACTCTTTGGAGGATGACTGTGGTCAGATATGCTAAATTGTCCTCTCATTTACATTGCAGTGTGTTTAGCATCATAGTTTTTAAGACAGGCAAATAAGTGCAGCTGAATTTTTAATTCCTTGTGTTGGTAAGAGGTTGGTTCAGCTTAGAAAATCAGAGCTATAACAAGCAACTGCAAACAGTTTCATCAGCTTATAAACAGCAGACCCTTAAAACAAAGAGATCACAGCAAGGGGGACACATTTGCTGCTTTATAGGAGGAGATGCCTCTTGTTAGAATAAAGAAAAGCTGCCTGGCAGCTCCAGAGCTCAGACTGAGTATTACTTTTTTTACTGCAAAAAATTCCAGTAGGTCTCTCAGTCACGGCTGGCAGAGAGGCAGGACAGGAGGGCGCATTGTGACACTCTCATCCTGGTCTTGCCGGTCTTAAGCTTCGGTCTGCTTAGTTTCTTTAGAGGCAGCTTAGTGTAGTGGTTCACACAGGGTCATTCTGCCCACGTGCAGTCTCTCCAAGGAGACTTTAAAGTGGAAGGGAAGGCAGAGAAAGAGTTCATGTACCTCCAGATAGTTCATTAGCACTGTATTTTTAAGTCATTTGGGACTAAAGTGACTAATACCTACCCAAATCCCATTGCAGGTGGGGTTTTTTGGCTCTGGCCATGTTCTCTGATTCACCACTAGTATCCTCTCATACAGCACAACTGAGTAAAACTCCTGAATTCATTTCACTTCAGAAAAATCCTTATATCCCACTGATTTGAGAGAGGCTGAGGCACCTCCCTCACATCAGATGTGCTCAAGTGTGTTACTGAATTGGTACCTGATTAGCAGTGAAGCACAATAGCAATGATTAGCTTAGAAATAAAAGACCAATAATACTTCCAGAGATAGCCACAAACCTGAGGCTTATGGTCTTTGCTACAGCTTTGGGGGTGTGGGTAGTTTGAAGAGGCTGAAAGGGGAATTTGCACTTTGTCTAGGACCTTTATTCATACACTGAGGTCTTTTACCTAAAGGATCTTCTCTTCTTTGCCTGTAATATTGAATGTCTACTGTGACCTCAATATTGTACAAAATAGAATTTAGTATTCCTGATGCTTAGGACCTTTAATCTTGTGGTAAATAGTCAGCATCACTGAATAGAAAACTTTAAACTTTGTTGTGTACTGAAAAATATAAGATGGACATGAGAGGTTACAGTAAGTAAGGATGTTATTTCCATTACAAGATGAATAATTTTGGAAAGGTTTGCTTTTTGCTGTTCTTCAGTATAGTGTCAAAACTTCAGATACTTTCTTCATGCAATTGCCAATTCCCTTTTGTGAAAGACAGAGGCTAATCATGCTATTTTTAATAAGTGGCTACTCAGCTATCTGTCCTATGGCAACTGTGGGGTCAACTTTCACCATGTCGTGGTTTAACACCAGCCAGCAACTAAGCACCAGGCAGCCGCTTGCTCACTCCCCCCCAGTGGGATGGGGGAGAGAATTGGAAGGGCAAAAGTGAGAAAACTCATGGGTTGAGACAAAGACAGTTCAGTAGGTAAAGCAAAAGCTGCAGGCACAAGCAAAGCAAAGCAAGGAATTCACTCAGTACTTCCATCGGCAGGTAGGTTTTCAGCCAGCTCCAGGAAAGCAGGGCTCCATCACACATAATGGTTACTTGGGAAGACAAACATCGTAACTGCAAATGTCCCCCCTTCCTTCTTCTTTCCCCCAGCTTTTTATGCTGAGCATGACGTCATATGGTATAGAACACCCCTTTGGTCAGCTGGGATCAGCTGTCCCAGCTGTGTCCGAGCCAAAACCAGCACACACCAGAACTGCTGCTGCACCTGACTCAGGTTCGTTCATCCCACTGCAAGTTTCCCATTGCCCTAGTGCTCCTCTTACAGTGCTTTCTCACCTGCTTGCCATGGAGCAAAAGGGCAGCTGGTAGCAGGGGCCAATAAGAGAGGACAAAGAAACAGTCAGTTACAAATGCTTCCTTCAAAGAAACAGGCACAGAAGATGCTTTCCTATCATAGGACTGAAAGGAAAATGGCAAGCATGTAATCTTTTGTAACAGATGAGGAAAAGGCAGAAAACTGCTGGGGTTAGAAACAAGTTTTCACATATCTTTTAAAACTAACGTGATGCCATGATTTCTGAACAAGCAAATCTGATTACACAAAGTAGCTGAGACTTTGTTATACCCACTAAGCAAATGAAAGCTGTGCTTTCTTACAATAGCGTATTTCCCACCACCTTCACTAAATAATCCCCAGGAATCAAAACCTTGTATGTGCATAACCAGGCCGGAGCTTTGAATTGCACTTTGGAAATGAAGAGGAAACTCACTAATGAACCAGCTCACGCAATCTTGCATTACTTGTGGTTTTTTTCTTTCTTTCTTTCAAGCAATTAGCTCTGTTCGGTCTCCACTCTGCTGAACAGAATATTGGTACCTGCCAATAGAAAACTGAGGAGGTGGATAATAAGGCTGTTAAGGAATCTTACTAAACAAGCAGATTAAAACTCACAATTTCTTTTTAGATATGTGGACAGCAAAAACCTTCTAGATGAAGGTGTTGGACACAGAGGATCTGATTCCTTGCTCAAGCAAGAGTAATTGAAGTAAGGGCAAGGAAGGGTTACTATTATAATCTGAGCAATAGCGAGCATATCCTACTGTAAGAGACTAAAGGACTTTCCCAGCTTTGAAAACGTTTGCTTAACCTTTCAAGACTATCTGTAAGTAAATAACAGTAGTAAATACCAGGGAGGAAGACAGCTACTTTAATCATACTGGCACAAGAACAAATTGCTATACACTTGTTAACAATGAATTTGAACTGGAAACGAGAAGAACATTTCTATCAATCAGAGCTGTAATGCTCAGGAATATCCTCCCAGCAGAAACAGTGGGAACAAAGAATATGGGGTGGTGTAGATGGCACCCTCTCACCTCATGAAGCATAGTCCCGTTTGCCAGGAGTAGCAGGTGGTGATGCTCTGTGACTCTGGAGGTGCTGCAGTTCTGTGGTGGAGATTCCTTCATCCCTGTGACAGCCCATTCAAATCAGTCAGCCACCTCTCAGGGATTTAAATGCTATCTGGATCAGACTCTGAAGGTTGTTCTCCTCCTTCATTTCTGTTTCACTAGCATAAATGGAGTAGCGTGACAGTCCTTCATTGGAACGCATGAACATCCACTCCTTTACTCATTAACGTAACAAGCTGGTCTTCACAGTATTCTGCTGCCTACAGGAAAAGTTGTGTCTAAAACCACTTTCCTGAGATGTCAGCTCAAAAAAATCTACAGAAATGCAGAGTCATCAGTAAGTGTACAACTTCCGCCTGTGCAAGAGGAGAATATGCTTTGTCTGGGCTGGTCTTCCTCAGCAGTGAGGTGGTCTCACCTTGCCTGTTAGTAGGTTATGCACAACAGCATTAACAGAGTCCCTGAGACTCTGAGTCTCTGAGATAGGGTTGGATTATGGAGAGCTGGGAGAGGTTCCTTCAGCTGTCCTGCAGTGACTGGTTGTGTGGCAGAGCAAAGTGAGCATTCATAAAGCACGTGGGAGAGTGGAGGAAAGGGGCAAGTGAGGAGAGCTAAGGCAAGAAGGAGGGAGGTAGCAACTCTTCCTTACGTGTCCAGTGGCAACAGCAATAGAACTGAGCAGAGCGCCAGAATTCCAGCAGGAAAAGGCAACAGGAGCCCAACGGAGGGAAAAAAGAGCAAGCGATTCCCAGTGGAGAGAGAAAGCAAACAGCAGGACTTGCCTGGCATGATGGGCAGAGCAGGGCAGAGTGTCCCAGATGTATGGCTGAAGAATGGAGGAAGCAATATGGGAAGCCACATAGTTCAGCAGGAGCAGTTTAGCAGGATGCTGTGCCAGCTCACCAGTACTTTCAGGGTCTGGTTTCTACTGGATAAGCTGTGCTTGTGGCTCCCTGACCTTCTGCAGCAACCATCCTCACTTGGCACTGGCCAGGAGGAAGAGGCATGGGTAGACAAAGGCCCCACACAGCCCAGGAAGATCAACCCCATAAGAGAAGAACCTTACTGCTTTCAGAGCTAGCCACAAGACTATTTAGTCTGCCGTGTGAAAGCTCCCCATCATTTATCTTCACAAACAGGCCTACAGATTAAATGGTTGATTTCTGCTGCATCCTGTAAAGACATAAAAAGAGCTTTTTCCTGTTAATGATTGAGAAGTACTTAAGCACTATTAGGATGGAAGACAAAAGATTAAGTAGAAAGGACTTTCTCTGCTGCAGTTTTCACCCTTAAAGCAGCAGTGTTTAGCTGCATTAACTTGTTCTTACACATGTCTAAGCAGACCAAGAAGATGGTAGCAGTGATTTTCTGGGTGCTCAGAACTCAGCCTCAGGTCATGATCCCCTGTCAGTGGTCGAAAGATACCCATCACTTGTGTCAGCTCTGCCTTGAGATGAAGAATAACAGAGACCAGATCTGGGGAAAGAGAGAGAAGGAAGCTTGGATAAAGAACAGCATCTTTTCTCCAAGCCAAAACTTTTGCAATATATATGCATACTGAGGAATTTTATGTTAGTTAATCCTTTTCTGCGAAAAGCAATGATTCACCAGGAATGTACAGGTTATCAATTAGTACAAATGTTGGCCCATTTTCAGTTGGAAAACCAATGTAACTTGCTGATTTACAGCTAATGTCTTAGATTTAAGCTTGGCCAGGCATGTATTTTAGCAACAGAGCTTGATTTTTGAAAAATATATTAAACAAACCGCCAAGTACCTAAATAGAATGACTGGATTCAGAAGGAAGATTAAAAAAACTGAATTTATTGGCAAAGATCACATGACATTTTCTTAGCCATTAGGATGGAAACAGAACAGACTGGATGCCTGCCAGTCCTAGAAGTGTGGAAAATTAGATGCCATTCTGCACACAAATCAATACAGTAAGTGGGAAATCTCAGGTCTCCCAAACTCTCTGCAAATCTAGCTGCTAATTGACTCAATTAATCTCTGATCCTGTTTCCACAAAATTATATGCTTAGAATAAGGAGAGACTGGCAGTGTTGTGGATGATTAGAGAATATTGCTTTAATGAGTCTTGCTCAGCCATGAGCAGTGAACTGACCATTAATCTTCAGAAGGAAAGGGACAGGCTTTGCACTTACACTGAGTGGAAGAAAAAATGTTGGCAACAAAGAAGGCTTTTAAAGAACTGCTAAAAATGTGATTAGATGCACTGATTATTATTATAACCATTATCCATCTGTGGCATGTGCTAACATTGCTTCACTAAAATCCACATTCATTCCTTATACAGGCCATGAATTCTTCACAGATTTGCTCTCTGAAGGTATTAATGCTGCCTGATTCTTACCTGAGTACTTTGTACTCCAAATACAAGATGTGTCGGTGGAGGATACTCTGAGCCACAGTTCAGCTGACAAAATGTGAAAATAGGCCCAGCAGAAAGAACTGTTACTGCACATACAAACTGTGAAACAAAGGTGAGGATGAAGATACTACACATTTGCTTGGAAATGAACTATACACTAAGAGTGGATTGGGATTGCCTCTGCTTTGTATGCACACAGACAAACCCTGGCATCTTCCTGTATTACCTATAGGTACAGAGGACACAGAAGAAACTACTACAGGAAGGCAAAGGACAGTTAAGGGTAATTGTAATAGGATTTCTATATATAGTAAGGATGTGAAGCCACTTTTAGCACTTACTCATTCTTTCCTGGTACAGGATGACAAACCATCTGATGTTTCTTCAACAGCATTTTAGAACAGAACCATTTTGAAGTTTTATTAGATTATTAGTTTATTAAATGTCATGCATTAGATACGAGGCCATTAAAACAAACACAGATCATGGATATGAGGCTGAATTTTAAAAAATCAAGAAACAGAGCCTAAAAGAATAGAGGTAGAAGTAGAGGTAGAGATGTAAAGCAAGATTTCTGTAGAGATTATTTTTTTTTTATTACTCAAACCTGGAAATTAAGTTATTTATGTATTTACTGTCAACTGCATAAAATATATCCTTCCACAAAGCTTTTCCAGGTTATAGCCTGATCATTGCCTGTTAACAGTAACGAATACCTAGGGGCAGATTATGATTTTAGAAAATTTAGCTTGGAGAGTTTCTGCTGTGGACCAGCTAGGGACTAGGTGATTTTTATTTATCATTTGTATAGCTCCAGGAATATGCATGGAGTTTTCCGTGACACAGGAAAAGGTCAACTGCTGATCTGAAGAGGCTAAAATTGTAATGAGGCATAGCACCTTAAAGCCATGGCAGAGCACAGGAAAACAGAGCACAGGAGGACGAGTTTCAGTGGTGTCAGTGCACCGTGCACTGACCGCTTTTTTACACAAACACGTACGAAAATGTATCAGCTAATGTGCTTGTGAATACTCCTCAGCATTGGAGGGGACTGTCAAAGGGAGTACTCAAAAGACATGAGGGGTGGGAATTTGTCATTGTATTATATTATAGAGGATGACGTTTCTGATTCTGTAAGACGCTAAAAACATAGCTTATCAGTTTGGCAACTAACTCCTTGCTGCAGTTGTGCTTAGTGCAAGCCTGGAGGATAGGAAGTTTGATCCCAGCAAATGTACATGCTACTGAATGGCAAAGATATTCTGTGAAACTAAGTGTTTTATATTGGCTGTGCACGTCTGTCCTTTCCACGACGCTATTTCAGGGTTGTTAATATTACATTATTTATTTGTGCTTTTGAACAGCAAACTGTGTGATCCATTTGATTTGTGTGGGCTGTCAAAATAGAATATGTTTCTATCAGTTACACGTAAATCACACAAAATGCCGCTTTGACATGCATAGCAATATGCCATTCCAGTTTCTCTCTCCTGTATTGTCATGTTTGTAGCCAGTCAAGCTTTAAGTTCTAGACCTTCCTAGGACCGTAGGGTTGCACTAGACACCACATGCCGCTGTTGGGAGGTCTTCCTGCAGAAGAGGTAGCTGCTGCCGCCGCGGGGCTGTGAGCTGTGCACGTGCACTGCGGGCACGCAGAGAGGCCCGATCGTCAGGCAAAGGCGTACGGGTGAGCTCCCAATTGGAACTGCTCGTTTTGGCTTGTAAGCACAACTGACAACAGAATTTAAAAAAACATATGTTGTAAAAAGCAATTAACTTTGAGTTGTTAACCCTCCAACCTAAATAAGATGTCAGATACCTGTGGCCTCTTGCTCTTGCTCCTGATCTCATCAGCAGTCTCACCAAGTCACCCAGGCACGCATATGCACACACACGCTGTCCCTTGCACCCTGTTCACCAGCTGCCCAGCATCACTTTCTTTCCCTTCTCTTCCTCTTTTCTTGTCTGCATTCTTTTATGATGGCTTGGTGTGACATATTATGGACCTGTACTTTTCAGAAGTGCTGAGCCGTGTGGAACTCTCATTTAACCAAAGCTGCACATTATTTTACAAATTATTATGAGGGACCAAGTTTTGCTTCTGTTAATATCCACGGCTTCTGTGCTGCAGCGTGACTGAGAGTAGAACCTGTGTCTGTGTATCTGTGTGTAACAGCCGTACGGAGCTGTATTCAAACTTTTAATGCTAGCAAGAAGGTTTTCTAAGCATGTGTCTTTTGGCAAATGTTAACGATATGCTTCAAATAGCAGTCCAAATAGCTATCAAGCCATCAGTTTGTTGTGCAACTCAGAGAGAGGAGAAAATCTCCTAGGATTCATGCGACCCTATCCTTAGCTTAGACTTGGCTTTCTTGCAGACACAATCCCTTGCAAAAAATAGGCTACCCTTTCTAATTATTTTACCACTCCCTTCCCACAGGGACTGATGTCTGCGGTGTATTGTCTCATGGCATAGTTGTCTTTCCTGTCTGAGATGCACTATAGGATGTGAAAGTAGGAGGCACCTCCTCTTCTTGAAAGAAGCAACCAAGAGGATAATGGTGAGGGTGTTTTCACTGAAGGATGAGGGTGTTTTCTCTGGGGTATGTGAAACAGAGTCAGAACCAGGCAGGATGAATGACAACCGTGGCTAACCTATCTTCAGAAGGTCTGATTGATTTGATGGGATTTCTCTACCACACGGCTTAATAAAGTCTGGAAATAGATATGAGTGTAATGACGTAGATTTCAAAGAGAAGGACAGCATTATATTTTGTAAAGATGATTTTTAAATGTTTTTGACTGCCAAGTTGTGTCCCTAAGAATTTTCTTTTAAACCAAACATATGTATATAATAATGACAAATTACGTCTGCAGCTGAAGGTGGAAGGGTTTTTCCTTTTGAAGCTGAATTTATTGCTTTGGGAAGACATTGGATTGATGGATCTTGAAGTGCTCTATTTTTTCATAGAACAAGTGACAAGCTTGCCTTCATTGCAGCTTTCTTCGTATTCTCAAAAAGAGCAGCCCTGTAAAGCTACTTACAGCAATGATAAATATTTAAGGCACAAGGTCAGAAATATACTGTAATTTGTCTGGTGACAATGTTCTATTCCAGTAACTTTTCTATATTTCATATCGGATGATTAATGACCTTGGGCCTTTAGGTATGTGCTGTAGAGTGACAGTCCTACAATGTAAATATATTCAAAGGCTCAGAAAATGAAGTGCGTGCTCCAGCCAATGGCAAGCAAGCTCATTTCTGAGTCCCTGTGCCGTGGGGAAATATACTGTACCGACGACAGTTCAGAAATGTCAGTGATTCTTCTAGCCAGAAGGTGCTAAAAGGAGCTGTTTAGTGAATACAGTGCTAAGCAAGTAACTTTTAGCCCTGCTTCAAACACAGAGTTCTTTAATCAGGCCCTCAGTTTTTCTAACAGGTCCTCTGTCTGCGTCTCAAAGAAAAACAGCATATTGTTCTAAAAGACCCCATCTCTCTGCCCCAGCATATCTCTCCCTGTTGTTTTTTCTCTTTTGAGCCACATCTGTTCCCGGCTCATACCTGTCTCTGCCCTTCAGCAAATATAGTCAGCCTCTCTGCTCGTCCCGGGCTGCGCTGATAGCTGTTAGCTGCTGGCATTAACCGCCGTTGCTGGACAGCAGGGCTGAAAGGGAGAAGCTTTCTGGGACTGTGCAGAAGCCTAGCGCGAAGCGCCTGCTTTCCTTCCGTGCCTCCCCACGCAGACAACCCCGCAGCGCAGGCACTGTGTGCACAGCTCCCCTGGGTCCCTGCCACAGGTCTGCATACTGGAAAAGTCCACGTTCAGCTGATTTCCTCGTGACTTTCTAAGTATCCTTTTGGATATGGCTTCTAAATCTTTTTGAGGTTTGCCTATCAGTGATTTATTTCCACCACATCAATAAAACTTGTGAAAAATGAGCATGCAAAAGTTTATTTTGTTGACTTCATTCTCTTGTTTCAACTTAGAAAAGCTGAAAACAAATATTTGGCAATATTTTTGGGCAAAGAGACTTTTCATTGCCATTTCATTAATATATTCTCCTTACCAGTTTTCAGGTAACAACAGGGAGAGAAAGAAAAATTGTGTTAGCAATCAGCATAGCACAGCATGGAAAAAGCCATAAGAGAGTCTCAGGAAATTCCAATAGTAGATAGTTCCTGAAAAGTCTTTTTTATTACAATTGTGCTTCATTCTTATTTTCACTCTGGCCATTCTCAGTTCCAGGAAACCCTTTTAATAGTTATTCATCTTATCTGCTAGTTCGTTTCATTCCAAAGTGCATTTGAATTTATTATCTGTATTACCACTTGACACACAAAAAAAGAAGTGGTGGTCTTCAGATACAATTTATAATTATGGTAATTTTGCTATGGCTTTTTACTTTCTGTGCTAAAATAAATTTCTGCTGTATCTAGCAAGTCAGAAGGTGTGACTTTCAGTACTTTGTGGTAACAAGATGTTCTTCTACATGGAACATAAAACTGGTCTCCAGAGTGGAAATTTTTCAGCACTAAAATAAAAGCAAAAATTATGGCAACTGCTTTCCATGTGTTGTATTATTTATTTACGAGCCACTCTCCTCCTTCTATCTGCTTATTGGGAGAATTCTGAAAAGGAGTAGAAGTTATTGTCACATGTATAGAAATTGCTGGTTTTAATCCACTTATTTCAGAACTAATAGCATTGAAGATGTGGTAGCATGGGATTAGGTTTACCAGAGAACTAATCCTTCAAAGTTACTGCATACTCTGGGGTTGCTAGCCTCACATGTTCAGTGAAATGCTGTGGAGTTCTACATGCAAATCACTGCTGGTAGGGGAAAATAAGGCTTTTCTGACTAATGGCCATAAAAACTGAGCCTAGAACTTAAATGTCAAGAAAAATTATTTCTAACCTATCCACTACTGCCGGGTCTCAGCATCTGTGAAAGGACGGGAACGACTCTCACACGCATTGCTAAGATACACAGTCGGAACACTTTATTCTCCCGCTTGTGCAGTTATATACATTTTCCATATCTGTACACACGATTACGCTTACATCGGGTAGGCTACAGACATAAATCACACACTGTTCACACGCCCCACATTCCCTTATGATTGGTAACTATGCACTAACGCCAATAGCAACAGACCGCCTGCACGTCCTTGAACACATCTTATTTTGCTAACCCACACCATGTGCGCTATCAGAACTTTCTCAATGGCTATTCTTAGCTGTCTTTTCCAGCAAGCCTGTTAAATCACACTGTT
>Ga0065711_1003112_pt1 | contig 29671 bp, 15 predicted proteins | sample Hoacrofraction12_FD_59098 | JGI IMG/M metagenome (GOLD analysis project Ga0065711, IMG submission 59098) | Hoatzin crop microbial communities from Cojedes, Venezuela - Epithelial fraction 12 v2 (version 2) | ecosystem: Host-associated > Birds > Digestive system > Esophagus > Crop | place... | reverse complement strand
GATGGGAATTCCTGAGGTTGTAGAGCCACTGGGGGGGGGGAGGGAGGGCGAAGTTGTACCACTATAAGTCTTCTGTGGAACTAATGGAAATTGTTTGACATATTGATAGGAGAAAAAGAAGATGAGCCTCACAGAACAAGATGTATTTGGATTCTATTACAGAATTAGATATATTTTATAACAGCATATTTACAAAAGGTATTTTGGTCAAATATTCATTAAATTGTTTCTCAATCCTGCTGTCTTTCAAATAAATTACATTAATTTTATTCTAGCCACATTGTACACAGAATGTGGAAACTATTTGTCCATATAGAATGATTCACTGATTTGAATCAAGTATTCTTAATTTATCTTTCATAATTCAGCCAGCAGTAATCCAAACTTGCTTGGAACAGAAATTGATTGAAAGATATTAAACAGGAGCAGAATATACTGCAAAACAGAAGTTCGAGAGAAAGCCTTCGTTAATGTATTGCTAAGATTTGTGCTGATTCCAATACATTTCCTGTGAGTGACCGACTATTTCTACTGTGACCCTCTGAAAGACGGAGATCTCAAGGCTGGTCTGGGGTCTTAATACCCCTTAACCACCATTGCAATGACACAAGTAGTGTGGTGTGTGAAGGTAGTTAGGCTCATAGGTTTTAGTCATACCAAGTGAACATAAAAATTTCTTCAGTGGTTGATTCTGCATTTTACTGAAAAGACTAATATGACCATCAGAATCTGAATGTAAGGCCAGCTCTTCAGATGTCATAAGCCCGTTATTCCTTTTGATTTTGGCTTAGCTCTGCCAGTTTGTACTAACGGTCTCTCCCTATCAGAGGCAAAGCTGAAAATAAAAATTCACCCCATGAATAAGAATGTACGAGTGTACACATTCACACATATATGTTTATATACAGTAAGAGATACAAATATACATGAATAGACACATACATATACACATGTACATGCATTTGAAAGCATCATTCAAATCAGGTGGAACATTTAAACATTTATCTGCGTGTGTTGCTGTGGAATCTTCTGCATGGCAGGTACATCAGATAGACCAGGTGTGATACTTTGACTTCAGAGTGAGTGCAGCATCATAAAAGCCTGATTTGTATGGCAGCGTGCTAAAACCCCATCCTGATGGTAAGGTTTTATGTGAGAGCTAAATTTATCAAACAGTCAGAGCTGAGCCATACCTCTGCTAGCAAGAGGGACCAAAAGGCTAAACACAGGACAAGTGGGCTTGATCATCTTAGAAGTAGTCTGCAGTTTGTATAACTCTGTTGTTTGCAGAAATGTATCTGGAGTCCAGACTTATAGACAAGTACATCTGGTCATGATCTGGTACCTGGAATTTTTTGTGGAGGGCTGATGCCTTCAACAGTTTCTGCAAGATCTGAAAAGAACTTGCTGTTTACTTTGAAAATATTGTATTGCTGAAGTGGGAGAGATGCCTAAAAGTTAGACACTGCACTGTGTGGCCTTTTGGTGTCTGAATCCTTTATTTAAACCATCATTTACAGTCCTTCTCTGTGTCTCTCAGTTGTGCCTTTGAATTAATCTGCCATTTGACAAGAAAAGACTCTGTCTTGTGAGGGGGTTCATTTAGCAAATTGCCCTGGTTTCAGCAAGAATGGTTAATTTTCCTCTCAGTAGCTCCTGTGTTTTAGATTTAGTATGAGAAGAATGTTGATAACACTGATGGTTTTAATTGTTGCTCCATAATTGCAATATTGAGCAACTGATGTTATCTACCTGGACCTGAGCAAAGCATTTGACACTGTCCTGCATGACTTCCTTGTCTCTAAATCAGAAAGACATGGACTTGATGGATGGACAACTCACTGGATAAGGAAAGGGGTCCTTGTCCATGGCAGGGGAATTGGAATTAGAGGATCTTTAAGGTCTCTTCCAACTCAACCCATTCTTTAATTCTATGATTCTATGAAATCAAGGACTTTTTTCCAGTTTTTCTTATTCGGCTAATGAGCAGGTGTGCAGGAGCTGGGAGGGAGCATAGCCAAGCAGCTAGCCCAAGCAGGGCATACCATAGACATCATGCTCAATTTATGAGTGGGGGTAGGCTGGGTGGCAGGAATCTGCTTTTCTCACTTCCGTGGGTTCAGATCCTCTCTGGTGCAGGACTTTGAACTTTTTCAGGTGTTCACTCTTTTTTCAGGATTTTGGAGAAATTAGTGAAATTCGTGATATTCTGGGTTCTGTGATCGCTGCTTGGGGATTGACTGCGAATCAATCATTGGGTGGTGAGAAAATAGTCTGGTTTGTATATTAATTATTATCATCATTATTACAATTCATGGTAGTATTAGTATTTCCTTTGTTGCCTTATCAAACTGTTACTTATCTCAACCCACATGTTTTCCCTTTTGTGCACTTCTCATCCTGCTGGCGGGGGAAGGGGAAATGTAGCAAGAGGCTGTCTAGTGCTTAGTTGCTGGCTGTTGGGTAAAATCAAAACATAATCCTTTTTTTAGCACCACAGCTCTTTCAGGGTAATTGGATATATATGGGGAAATTTCATTTAATTTATCCTTCTATTTACCCTTTCTCACTTTGGGAATAATTTTAAGAAAGCTCTTCTTTCTCTCTCTGCTCAGTATAAAAATCAACGGCAGCAACAAGAAAAATCCCTGCCTACTAGACACCAATTCTTTTACAGCTTTCATTATTTTCATCTTGTTTTTTCTGTATTTTCATGTATAAGGTATTAACTATCACCAGTGTATGTGCTGTTCAACACCCAGTTAATAAACAATACTTTCAGGCATTTTTTTTGAGAATTTCTGAATGTGCTTTCAGGCTAGTAGCAGGAAGCGGCTGAGTGTCCAAGTATCCTGGACTAATAGCTACTGTGAATGTCCATACAGACTGCAACATATGCTGAGCATCTAGTCTGATGTATTATGGCACTGAATTTACTGTGCTTACATTGCATGGGAATACAGCTCTCAGGAAATCTTGGGAATAAATCTGGAACAATCACTTTAATTTCAGTATTGGAAAATATTTCTCTGGCTGCATTTTTTTCCTTCTCTAGGATGAACCCCAGGTCTGGCCTAAATATTGGGCTCTAAAAGCAATAATCAAAGGACACTATAGATAGCATTGCAGAGACACCCTGCTTCTCAACTAGGTGCAGCACATTAATCCCAGAATTAATATGGCTACATTGCTTCTGATATCTAAACTAGCTTGATTAGTTCTATGCTAGTCTCTGTGGTGTGACACAGATGTATCCTGCATATGGTGAGCTGCAGCAACACAAGTTTAAAAGCTTCTGTTAAGTTATGAATCCAATGAGACAGAAAATACAAAAGCAGATTACTGTTGTAGTTGTATTCTTTTCCCCTGAAGTTTCGTCTAGACATATATAAGTACACACATTGCAAGATTTAGAATTACATAGGAAAATATTCAAGAACAGAAGTCCAAAATTAAGGTTAGAATTACTAGAAATAAGAGTAGGTGTCACAAGCTTCCTTACTTCAAATCAAATTTTGGATTCTATTCCCTACCTTCTTGTTTCTTCCTGAAAATATTTTCCAGAATACATTACAATTTTCTTAAGGATTTTTTATAATTTGAATGTACTGTCCAATAACTTGTCCAGTTATGTCATATGTCTGATGAAATTCAGTGAAATTTATATAGAAGCTCAAAAAATCCCCAAACCAAACCAAACCAAACCTGAAGATTCAGAAAAAATAAATAAATATGACATTCTTAGACGTATATTTTGATAAGATTTCTACATTAATATCAGAATATTTATATACATTAGGTATTTTGGACAGTATTTATGGAATGTAATTTCACATTAAAAAATAAATTCAGGTGATGTGATCTCTATTAATTTCCCATGTAACTTTCTTATTTTAGGCTATTTTATTACGTTGTAGCTTTTAATTTTTTTACCACTTCATACTGTCAGTTTTAATGGATTTTTAGAGCATTGCTTTTTCTCTCCCTGCTCAGAAGATTTTATATTTACTGAAAGATTTGCTTATGGGTTTTTCCTTCAGTGTTTCCAGCTGTGTCATATTTTAGTAAATGATACCAAAGGTCATTAATATTTTTTGATTGTTTGTTTGTTATCTGCTGCAAGTCTACAGATATTTAGTTTCTGAAAGCCTGTTTTCCTTTCTTCGTTTCCTGCTGTGTATGTGAGCAATTGGATAATATTTCAAATAAAAGCTCTGAAACAACGGACGCAGTTTCTTCTACTTTTTATGCTGTCAGTCTGAAAGTATCATCTGTAACTCTGGCAATGATTTGTGAACTTGAACATTCCCTAAAAATCTTTGACTATCGCTAGTATTTCTTTAACTTTCTTTAAATTTCTGCCCTATTATTTTAGAAAATTTATTAATTATGCAGCTTCATTGTCTACAAAATCATCAGACACCCTGTGTCTGCGGAGTTTACTGATTGAAGGAAAGGTTAGAAGGGAAAGGAAGGGAGAAGACATGGAAAAAGCAGAGCAAAATGTTAGTTCTTGTATGGATAATATTACTTTGTGATAAATTTGAATTTATTATGGTAAACAATTCTAGGACATGAAATATCATAAAACATTTCTTTTCTGCTTCTGAAGAGGCAACTAATGTGGAGAACCTCTACGATCTTTTTGGCTGTTGCCTGCATTTTAATTGAGAAGACCCGGATATTCTCTGCTATTTAAAACTTGGAAAATGGTGGACTTGCTTGGATGGTTTCTCAAAGGTCTTCTTTAAAAGTTTGGTTTAGTTGCTGTATTGTTTCCTTTTCTGTGAAATAATAATGGATGTGAAGCAATAATTTAACTTGCTATTCCACTCAGCAGGTTGTTTGAAAAAAATAAATCTGATCATCAGGTAAAATGAAAGCTGTATCACAGGGAGATTCTTACTTTTACATCCGGCAAGAGTGAGGTTTTCACATTTAACAGATCCACCACAACAGTTGGCTAAACACACTCACTTTTAGGAAGCCATTTTCTGTCCTCAAAGCACAGTGAAAAAAAGAATTTAAACCATGTCCTGAAGCTTTGATGCCAATGCAAGTTTTCCTACTAAATTCCAGAAGGCCAGATCTGATCACTAAGGAAAAAGTACAAAAATAAGCAGTTTATATGGCAGTAATGCTTGTTTCCTATTGATCTGGACATTTTTAGAATGATAACCCTTGTGATGAGAGTCTTTATAATCCATTACCAATATTCTGAATCATTCAATCCATTTTAAATATTTGATTTTTTCTGTCTCATGTAATATTTTTTATACCTTCCCATATCGTATTATCAATATTACAGGTGCCAGTAAACATCCTCTTTTTATTAATCATTTTCCAGTAATCTTTTAATATTTAGCAATGAAGTTTAATTTTATTTTTTAGTAAAGTCTTAGATAATCTCAGCCTATGATCAACACAAAATCAGAGATATCTCAGAAAAAAAAGCATCAGCACTGCAAATATGCCACAGGAAATACTCTTAAGCATAACTAAGGAGACCATTTGACAGAAAGGAATACAAAAAGAAAAAAAGTCTGTTTTTAAAAAAAAAAACGAATTTTTGTATTGTTTTTCACTGTTATGAAAAAGTAAATGGAAAACAAATGTAAGAGAGAAAAGGTGTTCTCTTTCCACTCTGTTTGCAGTCTGTATCTCTGAAGCAAGCAAATTCCCAAGTGGTGTGTACAACAGTCACCTACAGATCAGCAGAAGATCTAGATTTAAGAATGTAAGCCGCTAAAGCTTCTCACTATACTGACTTAAAGCCTGATAAATAAGTCAATCTTTAAAAGAAGTCAGAATACAGGAACAAATTTACCTATGACTTGAAATGTTAAGGCTAAATGTCTGTTACCCTCATATTTAGGCAGGGCACTACCTCTTTCTACAGATGTAAGTTGAAAGATGCTAGCTTTACATGGCTTCTCTGAAGACCTAAATATCTTAGAGGTGCTCTCAGAATAGGTACTGAATTGGACTACTTTTAGCTGAAGAACATTCATTTTTGGGGTCTCTATGAGATTACTTATTAACCGTTAGAGAGCTCACCCATTTAAACACTGTCAATGCTCTGAACTGTCTCAGACTAACATGGGCCATTGTAGAGTGGGATATAAAACATCAGTAATGTCAGGTTTTTCAGCATTTCCAAGTTTAGGTGGGTGCTGGGAAAAGACTTCCATGTGTTGTGGTTTAACTCCAACCAACAACTAAGCTCCACGCAGCTGCTTGCTCCCTCCTCTCACAGTGGGATCGAGGAGAGAATTGGAAGAGTGAAAGTGAGAAAACTCATGGATTGAGATAAAGACAGTTTAAGAGGTAAAGCAAAAGCCGCGCATGCAAATAAAGCAAAGAAAGCAGTTCATTCATTATTTCCCATGGGCATGCCGGTGTTCAGCCACCTCCAGGGAAGCAGGGCTCCATCGCACAGGACAGTTACTTGGGAAGGCAAAAGGCATAACTCCAAATGTCCCCCCTCCCCCCTTCTTATTCCTCCCCCAGCTTTCTACACTGAGCATGAAATCATATGGTGTAGGATATCCCTTTGGCCAGTTGGGGTCAGCTGTCCCGGCTGTGTCCCCTCCAAACGTCTTGTGCATCCCCAGCCTACTTGCTGGTGAGGTGGGGTGAGAAAGAGAAAAGCTCTTCATGCTGTGTAAGCACTGCTCGGCAATAAAGAAAACGTCGTTGTATTATCAGCACAGTTATCAGCACAAATCCAAAGTATAGCCCCACATTAGCTATTATGAAGAAAATTAAGTCTATTCCAGCCAAAACCGGCACACCACAGTGGGGTATTAAAAATGTATTTCAGTGACGTCCTACACTGAGATAGCAATCCAAAAACTTAGTGCTGTGCTAAATCTCTTCGTCACTGATATCTCTAAGGGACTGAGACTTGTATCAATCATCCCTAAACTTACTTTTCAGGGTTTGTCTTTGTGGAGTCAAGAAAGCCTGCTTACAAATCACGAAAATTCTAACTTAAACCAGAAGTAACCTCCTAACCTTCTAACTTAAACCAGAGCTTTTTCCTTTTTAAAGATTTTCTGTAGAGAAAGACTCAAACTATATGCCAACTCAATATCATTTCAATCAACTGCAGCAAGAAATTAATATATCCAGTTATCACCTAAACTATTCTTTGTTTTCTTCAAACTCAAAAGCCAAGTGAGATGATTCTAACAACTATCAAACTAAGTCAAGTAAGTCTGGAGGGAACTAACAGTAAAAAAACCAATGGAGTTATCATTTGAGAACAGGAAAGACATTTGAAATACCACTGAGAGAAATTTACTTCAAATAATTTAATTATGATAGAGCGGATAGGTTGGCAACTACGCACTGTCTAAGGATCACTAGAATAAATATAGTATTTCAGGATTTAAAGTCAGATTGGCTTTATGTGTTTTCCAATTACAATTCCATTTTTGTAAATCTAAATTAAAATCATTGCAACAGCAACACAAGAAGAAAATAGTATAGCCAGTATTTTGTCACACCACAGCCAAACATGACTATCCAAACACTATGTACAAATACAATGTGCACACGCCAATGCAAGCACAGTGGGCTCAAAAGAAACTTGATGGAGGGAGGGAACTTTTGTAAAAAATGATGGGCAGACATTTCTACCCAAGGATTCAGGAGAAGTTTGTTTTTTTTTTTTTAATGTTGTTTATAAGTAGAGCTAATGTACAGATTTTCTTTACACAATGAACCTTCTGGATTTTAAGTTAAACCCTGTTGCTTATAAAATAATGCCCAGTGAAGGTACGCAAATAAATTCATACACAGTGCAAAAGCACTTTTACTCTAGTCATTGGTTATTATACTTGCAAGTGTACATTTTCCCTATACAGCAATATAGCTCTGAAGACAGATCCTCGAAAGCCTTACTTTAATCCATTTGAACAGAATCCAAGCATGTTTATTATAGTATGCACTCTCTTTTAAAAGAAAAGGTATATCTTAATGGATCTGTGATATCTAGTACTGTGTATCTTAAATCAAGCTTCTCTTTTTTTGCAAATGTAAAAGTACTATACTCATCTATATATAGTGAAGGGAGGGGAAAATAAGAGTACATGGGCTGCTGGACCACCAGATTCTGGAGAAAAAGCAACTTCACTTCTGTCTAGGGAAATCAGTAATGGATGTGTTTTCTAGTGGTGTGGTTCTCTCAGTTCTAACAAGTGCCCTCTTACGAAGTCAGGTATATTGCATTCCGGAAACTGAAACACGAAAAGCAAAGGTTTTTTGTGGGCAAACATGGACTTACGTTTTGAATGTAAAAATGAGACAATTAGAGGCACTACACTGAAATTATTATGTTTCTGTCCCTCTTTAATGCATTAAAGAGAAAAAAGCATAACGAAAACACTTCTTATAAGTGAGAAAAATTATTACATATGCGTCTAGTTCCCATGACTGTTAGCACCCCGTGTCGCTGGGTCCTGTTGGCTTGGCTTGACCTGTGGACTTTTATGTAAATGTTCCAATCCAGAACCCTTTCTTTTTTGAGAACATACTTGATTCTGTACAGATATGATGGGATGTTGCTCCAAGTGAAGCAGGCAACATATATGGTTTAACATAGCCTAGTGATATAAAATTATGTCTTAAGCAAAAAAAAAAAAAAAAGGCAAATGAATTTCAGCTTACTAGGAAAATATATTTCCTTGTTTGATAAGTAACTGTGTCGTAATCATACAATATAACCAAAACAGACTACCAGTAAATAAAACGTTATTCTACCAATCTTTAACTTCCATTTAAAGCATCACACTTTAGTGTTGCGCTTGTCTCTGTTTAAAAACAAAATGTATTGCACATTGATGAGTTATGTAAAAAGATTCTCATAACTCTTTCTTAGCAACATCACTTTGAAATTCATCTCATTTACTGTGCAAATATATCATACAAATGCATATTACACTCCTATTCTTATACTTCTTTTATTTTTGTGATAATTTTTGCACATCAGAATATAATTATGCTCTTATTTAGATGCCTGTTTTAAATCTACAGTTATTACAAAGATTTAAATCCTTTCCTCAATTTGAATTGCATAACCTCTAGGTCATTTATATTTTTGAAAGAGTTTCATTTATGAAGTCTATAGTAAGCTAATAAGATATGCATGGAAAATGAATTTGTTCATTCAAGTAGAATTTGCTGCTGAGTTGAGCCCTTTATTTTTCACTGAGTTAACCTTGCATTAAAAAAAAAGTCTGAAAACCAACCAGCTATTCTTTAAGTCCAACATCAAGTATATTGTCCTGGGTTTGGCCATGACAGGGTTAATTTTCACTGAAATCCAGGAAGGGGCACAGCCGGGCGGGCTGATCCCACCTGGCCAAACAGAGCAAGGTATTCCATACCATGTGTCATCATGCTGGGTTCTGGTGGGGGGGAGCGGGGCGGCGGAAACTGATTCGCGGCTCAGGAGGGCACAGCGGCGCTTCGGTTCGGGAGAGAGAGGGGCTGTGTTCTGCGGGCTCTGTTCTGCTGGTTTGTTTTGTGTATTGCCCTTTTCTGTATCGTTGTTGTTCCTGTTCCTTTTGTTTGCTGTTCTGTTAACTGCCCTTATCCTGACCCACCAGTTTCTGCCTGTTTCTTTCCGTTCTCCTCCACACCCCGGCGGGGGGAGGGGTGGCCGTGTGGTGCTTTTGTTGCTGGCTGCAGCCAAACCAGAACACATATTTAGAGAGGTCAATACCAGAAAACCTCAATCAAACTGAAACAAAAAGCCACAGTTCCATGTTATTTCTTGCTATAAGTCTATTCTTTAAATAGTGCATCTCATACTGAATCTACTTCAGAAGAAGTTTGAACATTTCATCACATAATTTAAAGATGACTGACACGCAACTACAAGTGCTACACCAAAGGAAAATATGCAATAGAGATACAGTTGAAACTTTGCTTTTTAATGTATTGAGCAGTATTTGAATTTTTTTGTAAAAGAAAAACAAAAACAAAAAGAGGATTAACTTACAAAATAGTAACCCAACAGTAGAAAAGTCAGATTTTATATCTTTCTTTTGCTTTTAAACAGATTGCTTCCAGAGGTCCAGTTTCCTTTTACTTAATTTACTTACGTAACCTTAACCTGTTACTTCTGAGCCTAGTCATCTTAGGAAATTGAGTTGTCCGTGGGGAAAAACAGGTATGTTCAATAAACAGAGACGTTTATCATCCTCTGGAAGTATCTGCCTCCCTATATTCATTTTTTAACAGAAAGAGAATAAAATCTTTAGGCATACCATATAACTATCTAAGAGTAGGAGAATAAATGCATCTTTAGTGAAATTTCTGGTGTAATCATTACCTGCCCACCAGCATGCATTAAATGCAAATGGTACTCATGAAGGAGTAATTACTTGCCGATCCAAGTTTATTGCTTGTAACATTCATAACCTTATAAGAACTGTAAAGAGAAAGCAGTATGCAATGAAATAGCTTTTCAGGAAATTGTCTTCTCCTCTTTTTCCTTGTCCTGGATATTCAGGAAAAAAAATTCTTGTTGCAGCAACAAGTACCTAGGCCAACAAAAAAGTTTTCAGAATTCTGCTGAACTCTTACTGAACTCTTCGATGACTATGCATAAGGAAGAGGGAACATGTTTCAGCCCTAGCTGTACAGGAGTTGGAAGATATTTTCAGAACTGCATGTGAGAAGAGAGGATCTTGATTCGATGAGAAATTACATTTTGGATACTTGTACACCTTTTTGGATCTAAGTACTGTGGCTTAATGTCTAGTATTTATGGCATTCCAATGCCCCGCAAACCTCAAATAACTAAAAGAAACAGTGGTGGGATTTCTTTGTTGGTTTTTTTTCCGTTGAGGGAAGGGGTGCTGGTGGTGTGGGGATGCGTGTAAGTGTGTATTTTTTATTCTGGCAGGATCTGAAATGTCTTGAATCTGCCTCTGAAAGCTCCTAATGAACTGTCCTGGTTCTGTAGTCTTATCTTTGTAAAGGCAAGGCCTACTGTTCCGCAAAGTGGGACTTTGTTAATGGAAACTCTGAAAAGACCTATATGCAGAGTTTACTTGTGAGGATCCAGTTTCACCATACAGAATTAAATTTGCATCCCCCAAAGGTTCAGAAAGAACAGATGTCATTGTGTATTGTTAATGAGTTTATGAATGACACAATTATTATGGCTTATCCATCACCTCTGTTTTCAAAACACTAAGTTCTCTTTTTCTCCTCACAACTTGGTTTCAGCCTGTAGGATTAGTTAAGGTTTAAGATATAAAATCTTCCACTTGTCTTAACCTATTTCCAGGCACTATATTAATACAAATAATAAATAATAATAAGGAAAAGCTGTGAAGATGAGTTAGGCTGAAGACTTTTAAAGTTAATATGAGATAGGCTGAAGACTTTTAAAGTTAATCTGTCTGGCTTTGTATTATTGTGAAGATAATAAGGTGTACATTGGTGATCACTAGAAAACAGCTCAGATCTGCTCTGGGATCTTTTGTGGCAAAAATAGAAGTATGGAACATAATGGCGTCACCTGAAATAAATTAGGGATAACAACAAAGTACCTCGGAGTAAAAAGACTGTGTTCAACCACTTCTTTATTAATGCAGTGCAATTGCAGTGCAGAATAACGCCACAAATGACATCAGATTAATAAAACAAAAAAAAATTAAACATCATTTATGTATTACAAACTACTTTATGATCACAATTCAAATAGAAATTCTATATGTCAGAGGAAGGAACTTGTGTTCCAGTAGCTTCTGGAACAAAATGCTGAAACAAGGTATACAAGAAGAGAAGGCTGTGAGGGGACCTAATAAATGTTTACAAATATCTCAAGAGTGGATGTCAAGAGGATGGGGCCAGACTCTCTTTTCAGTGGTGCCCAGCGACAGGACAGGGGGCAACGGGCACAAACTGAAGCACAGGAAGTTCCATCTGAATATGAGGGAGAACTTCTTCCCTCTGAGGGTGATGGAGCACTGGAACAGGCTGCCCAGGGAGGTAGTGGAGTCTCCTTCTCTGGAGATATTCAAGACCCTGCCTGGACAAGGTCTTGTGAAGCCTGCTGAAGGCGACCCTCCTTTGGCAGTGGGGTTGGACTAGATGACCCACAGAGGTCCCTTCCAACCCCTACTATTCTGTGATTCTGTGATTCTGTACATCTGGTCTGAGTATCTGTGGAGCAAACCTAAAGTTCGCTTCTTTTCCTTCTGATTTAGAGCCTGTTAAGGAAATGTGGTCAGCATAGCAAGTTCCATTGACTTCACTGAAACATACAAATACTAAAAAATGCTCAAATTAAGTTCAAAGAGGTCAATGAAAAGGAGAAATTCGTCAAAAGTTAACACCAATTTCAAAGAAGTGTCTACACTTTACTACAAGTGTCACAAACACAGTAGAACACCAGAATATTTCTAATGAACTATCCTTATTCTGCAAAATGAAATATTTTCTTAATATTTGTATTTTCCACTGTTTCCTTAATTGTTTTTGTTAAGGACTTAGGAACTTCTATATAGGGATTTTTGCAAACTTCAGTGTCTTCGGTTAAAGAACCCACAAGAATTGGAGTAATTTTAGAGAGAGATGAAAAATTTAATCATAGTCTCCAGTACTAATAATTGTTCCTAATTTCTAATTTAGAGTCTTCATTTCTCTTTCAGTTCTAGTCTGTAGACTCATATCTTTTTTCCTATCTTTAATGAACCTTCTTCAGAAAAAGAGAGGAAAAACTTCAATGCAAAGGAGTTACAAAAGAAATTTTCTATTCAGAAGTTGCATAGCATGGGAAGATTCATACTCATGAAGCCTACTTCCAAGTTTCTGTTCCCAAGCTAAACTCCTGTTTCTGGCTCTTGAACCATGTTTTTTGAAATATATATATCCTACCATCCTCCTTGACGACATTCATTATCAGATGATTATTGCTCCTCAGCACTTAACAACAAAAAGACTCATTTTTATATTAACTCTGTAACTTACCGTGTTGCAGATAATGAGTACGCAAACCATCCACTAGCTGCAGACGCTGCAGTGCTGAAACCATGAAGTGTGTTCTTACTATAAAGGAAATGATTTTTAAAACATTCCTAGATGTGCTAAAAGAAATATAGCATTCAGATTTCAGTATATCTAACAAGGGATTTGAAATGAGTGCTGATATTGCCAAACAGCTGCTTTCAGGTGTGAAAGAACACTGACCAACCTGGAGACATTTGAATTATCTCTGACCTCTAGTTGGCAAAAAATCCCAAAGAAACAGACAAACAGACAGATAATACCAATTAATAACAAAAAAAACCCAAGACAGAATATGAAAATAGGTTCATCCAGAAGAAAAAAAGATAGATGAACATGGACATGTAACATTATTGACCTATATTCCTTTTCAAAGAAACATGCAATACAGAGGGTACACAATGTTGCAAATGACCTCAGTTCTGAGGGGAAAGAAAATATTTGTAGAAGTACAAAAACAGAAGTCTTGACTTCTCCGACCTTCACAGAATCACAGAATGGTCAAGGTTGGACAGGATCTCTGGAGGTTGTCGTGTCCAATCCCGCTGCTCAAGAAGGACCACCTAGAGCCAGTTGCCTAGTACCATGTCTAGACAGATTTTAGTATCTCTAAGGAGGACCACTCAACAACGTCCCTGGACAACTGGTTCCAGTGTTCAGTCACCCTCACAGTAAAAAAGTGTTTCCTGATGTTCAGAATGAACCTCCTGTGCTTCAATTTTGCCCATTGCCTCTTGGGCACCACTGAAGAGCCTGGTGCCATCCTCTTTGCACCCTCCTTTCTGGTATTTCATAGAATCATAGAATCATAGAATCATACATTGGAAAAGACCTCTACAAGTATCAAGTCCAACCATCAACCCAACACCGCCATGCCTACTAAACCATAGTTTAACCACTTCCCTGGACAGCCTGTTCCAATGCTTGACAAGCCTTTCAGCGAAAAAATTTCTCCTCGTATCTAATCTAAACCTCCCCTGGTGCAACATGAGGCCATTACCTCTTGTCCTATTGCTAGTTAATTGGGAGAAGAGACCAACACCTGCCTCACTACAGCCTCCTTTCAGGTAGTTGTAGAGAGCAAGAAGATCCTCCTTCAGCCTCCTCTTCTCCAGACTAAACAATCCCAGCTCCCTCAGCTGCTCCTCATAAGACTTGTTCTCTAGACCCCTCACCAGCCTCGTTGCCCTTCTCTGGACGTGCTCCAGTAACTCCATGTCCTTCTTGTAGTGAGGGGCCCAGAACTGAACACAGTACTCGAGGTGCGGCCTCACCAGTGCCAAGTACAGGGGCACGACCGCCTCCCCGGTCTTTCAGCCTTTCCTTATATGTGAAGTGCTCCAGTCCCCTTCTACAGTGAGTCCATAGGTTAGACACTTTTTTGTTAAGGAATGAATTATGTATGTGCCCCATTTAGTTTTTTAAAGTACTTTCAACCACCCAGAGGATTTAGGTCTTCAATTTTTTTAAAAAATCACTCCAGCAAGGAACTTATACTTAAAAAGAAAAGAAAAAATCCTTTATATCACAGGTCTCTCAGTTATGAGTGGCAAATCTGTCACTATCTAAGACAGATTTCTTATTTTTATAGAGGAAAAAATCTTTTAAATCTGACGTCATCAGGTGTTATAATTTTAAAACATGGTAGCACTCAACATACATTTAATGGGTGATACTGTCTTGCAAATATGGAACAATGGACAAGTGCTAGAACAAATCTGAACTGGAATTCGTTCAGAGCTGGGCTAATTACAGTAGCTGAGATATATATTTTGAACTCCTCCCTCAATGACTACCTGACTTTACATTGATAGTGCAAAATCTCAGTTCCATTAGCAAAATTCCTACTAACCTCAGTAGGGACATCATTTCATCCATCAGAATGTGGGATTGTTTTTTTGATTTGTATTGGGGGTTTTTTTCACAGGATTTGAATTCCACAATTCTCATTTGCTTTACCTGTAGGTATTACTTACCGCCGAAATGAGGCATTTGTTGTTAATACCTTCAAAATTTGGACTCCTAAACTAGAGATTAGACTTTTGAAAACAAGGCTATAAACACTTTCTGCTTCAGTATATTTTAAAAAGTTCAGATATAATATTGCATTCTACTTCAGAAAAGTTACTATACGAAAGAAAGTTTGGTATGATGACTTTCATCATACACTTGGTACACTGGAGATTTGCATTGTCATCTGGGTTTATGTCATGAAAAATAATTAATCTGAACTTTTTCTTCTCTTCCTATTTAAACCTATCTTTCGGTCTTTCACCTTCTTCTGAAATTCTATAATAAAAAATTGAAGAAATCAATAGAATATGATAGTGTAGTTTTCTCCCTGAGAGATAAAATGAACTGTTGTGCAAGTACTGAGCAGGACATAGGGGAAAAAACATAGTTAAATAAATTTTAACCAATCTCATTCCCTCTTCTTGATGTTTAAGTATGCAAACTGGCTAATGTAACAACTTGATCACAAAAGATACTTATACCATGAACTTGTTCAGAAAAATAAATGTGTCTTGCTTATACACACTGCAAGCTGAACCGAAGAAGATGACATTCATAAAGACTAGGTGCCTGGATGGTCCATTGACAGTTAATTAAGTGGCAAACACAGAAGTATCTCTGGCACTGTCAACAAAACTGCCCGTAGAGTCTGCCATGGGCTGAAATTTTGACTGCTGGAGAGAAATCTTCTGAGATTGGCATCAGTCTCTTGTGATGCTCATCTGAAAAGCAGGCCAAGTAAATTTCACAAGCTACATTTGAAAATGAAAACAAGAGTAAGGTAAGTGCTATCTGAACATGTTACTGGTAATGGGATAGGAGTTTATCATGCCTGTGCTGCCAAGGTAAATTCAGACCGGAGCAGTAGTGACCAAAGGGGACCAGCAGCTGTTACCTGCTCTCCACGTGAAATGATTTGGTAGTGTCAGAGTCTCCATCCATTTCTTGTACTCATATCAAAAGAAGCTGGTATTCTTTCCATCAGACTTGCCATCAAATTCTGGAATGAACGTATGAATGCGGTTACCTACCCATTCCTTGGGAAAGTCTTTCCAGTGAAAGATCAGTAGCATTGCATGTTGAGATTTTTACCTTTGCAGCCAGCAATGTGGGACAGTTCTGCTCCCTAGAGCTGTCAGACAAACACCAAGCTGTGTTTACTCTGTTTCTCTGCTCTTGCATTTGCCGATTTTTGTTGACTACTTCTGCTTTCATTGCCCACTCTGACTTTACCCATACTGCCCTGCAAAATCTTACCCTTCCTGATCCCGTCTCTATCCAAAAGGGGAAACTATCTACATTTCTTGAGGCTCCTTCACTGCTAAAACCTCTAGACGTGTGTTCTAATATTTATTATTAAAAGAGTTCAAAGCAACTTTTGGGGGGTAGAAGTAAGCTTTGAATATATGTTTCAGATAAACTTTAACTCTTCGCAACAATTTTTTTGCCTGAAAATATGCCTGCTTTTCCAAGTCATGTAATTCCATAAGAAAGCTGAAAAAATAGATTACTACAGTTCCAAATGTAAATCTATCCAACCTTGGTTAATTTAGTACAATTATCAAATTTGCACTTTGTCTCAGATTCGTGGATAAAATCACTAAAAATTATTCAGAGAATTGAGAAGATATGAACTAGTTAATAAGTGAATTAGGGATTCCCCTGTTGAAATTTGTTTTACATAAAAGAGCAGCAATTATGAATATTTTAAAAGCAAGAACTCTTTAGGCTTCTTTAAATATTAATGTAGCAAAGAGACAACATTAAATATCAGTCAAGAACATAAAATATTTCAACTATTAAGATATGAAACTGCAACAAAACCAAACCATAACCATTGATATGAAATACCTTGTCATTTCTCATATTTTGCCATTTAATTTTTTGCATATTCAATCAGGTGTTTATTATTCTTGTCTATTTTTTCCCCTCGAAACTGCTTGTTTCGCAAGAATTTGTTCTGTTATGTAATCTTACAGAAATTAGTTGGAAAGACCAAAAAAAACGAAGGCTGAAGGTCTGAGACCAAATCACCCTTTCACTTAACTTATTATGAAGTGACTGGAAAAAAATACCAAACAGGCCGTAACTCTTTCAAAAAGAAAAGAGAAACAGCTTAAATCACATAATTTTGGTCATGAATTTGGAGAATAGAATAAATCCAACATTAAAATCTTAGAAAATGAAAAACCATCAATGCTCAGTGTTCCCAAAAGTTCTTCAAGGTGTGCAAAAGCAGCTGGTGACCCATTGCAATGGAGGTAGGTTCAGCAAGAGTTCAAATGGATACTGATGCTCTTGAGTTAGAAAACTAGGCCTCCATTCTTTCTACTGCTGCTGTGTCTGGGGGAACTCATGTAGGCAATGTGCATGTTATTAAGAAAGCCACAGCATTGGCTACTACACTAAAAGAAACAAATATGCCCCAGAACTACATCAAAAAATAATCTTCTTCCATTAAAAGTGCAGTTGTACATGGAGTTTCAACTGTTCTCAAAAGGCAATTTTTTATATCTGGCACTTTTTCGACTTCAGCTTGGATGTTGAAATGAAGGCTATTTGCTGTATTTACAATAAAAAACAGAATGCTCACAAACCTTGAGCCTATGTTGGCACATTAGTACTTAGTTTCCATCTGGAAGTACTGCAGTCAATGTATTCTAGTGATTGCAGCCAAAATAAAACAAAAATAAATCTAACAGGGAAGCCACTGATATTATTAGACACCGTACATCATTCTACGTTACTTTTTTCCTTCCAATTCTTTTACTTCCCTGTGGAATAAGAGGCAATTTAAAGCCAATAACAACTACAGAACTTGCATATAGATCTGTGCTCTGTATTTGTTTTCTCCAAAGTTAATTCTCACAGCTATCACAGTTGGGCAAAAAGGTAGACCTTTTTTCAGATAAAATATTCTTTTGTCTCCTGAAACCTAAATCAAGTAGAACATGAATTACCGAAGGAAACATTGTTAACACAGGGATGGACACAGTCAATATTCAGGCTTTAATAACTAATACAGATCATAGCTTGAACTACGCAGAATATTATCTTTTTTTCAGTTCTGACCATACCACAGCTTCAAGTACAAAGAGTTGCCTTTTAAAAACTAAACTACCAGTAAATTAAATTACATATATGATAATTTATTTTTACTGATTTTCTTTTTTTATACATATATTTAGAAAATATTCCAAATAAAGCAATGTTAAATAAAACCAGGGAAATATTTTGGTTTGACTACTTAGTTATTACACTAAAATCCTCTGCCTGGAAAAGCTGAATTCTCAGAACTACAGGCCATGTTATGATTTAGCAGGTCCTTCAGCAGGTAACCAGAGAGAAGAAATAACCCAGTAGTGAAAGCATTCATTTGGAGACTGAATTTTAAAAAGAGCAGAAGTCTGTACACTGACCAGACATAGGAGTTTACCTCAGAAGCAGTAAGCACCTGTGATTTTTTCTTCTGTTTTTTTTTTTTACCTTGTTTACTCTTCTCGATGGATGAACTATTTCAGTGAGATGTATTGTTTGTCTTCTTGCTTGCATTTATTTCTGCATGCATCTTTAAATTAAATAGAACATTTTGTTCTAAAGAGTCATTTTCTAATGGTGTAAAAAAGTTTGGTCCTTATAGGTAGTTGACAGTGTCCTTACATAACCACTCAGTTCTTAGGAGAGTATGTATCTCTGCAATTAATTTTAGAAATACCTTAAAATCCCCCAGCGGCAATTTAAAAACTCTCAGGTATACGGGTGCATACCAGATTGATTGCTTTCATGTGCTGCATCTTTTCATTTTTCTGTCATATGCTTCATTTGCACCTCTGAATCATCAAGGCAGTAATGGTCAGCACAGAGCAGAATGGGAACCAAGAACCAGCTCTTCACTCAGCAAAGAGAATTTTAAACAAGAAGGCAATCAGGATCTTTATAATATTGCTCCTATTTATGTTGTAACTCATTGTTTCATTATTGTCTTGTTTGTCAAACTCATATAAGATATGGACCCATAAATAGCTCCTGTATCATGAATTCAGTGTGTTTCCTGGAATGTCAGAAAATATTGCCAGTGAACTGAGAAGGAATAACTTCTGTAGTTCTGTTCAAAACAGAACAGCACAGTGCCGATAAGATATGAGTGATGTATGCTGATTTGTGTGGCAGTGCACAAAGGGCTAAGAAACGCTTCACTGCTGGTCTGCACAACATACGGCAAATGAAGCAATTTCTTTGGCTTGCAGCTGCACTTCAGTGCCTTCTTAGAGCAATTTGCTTGGCCTGGGTTTGTGCTGCTTGAGAGGGGCTGTGGTGACTTACAGCTGCTGTTCCTTCCTTTCAGCATGCTTGGCAGAAAGCTTCAAGGGGACCCGTTTGACAGAACTATGCATAGGATGAAAACGTAATACGGAGGAGAACGTAAGCGGGAAATGGAAGGTAGGTGGAAGAGGAGTGACGTTAATATGGTGGAAAAAATGAAAGGTAGGAGTCTTGGGACACTGCTGTTAAGAAACAATAATAATCAAAATTTTGGAAGCTCAGTTGCTTGTTTGAATTGCTCCCCTATGCATCAGCTGATGAGAGGCTGCCAATATGCTGTAACACTACACAGTTCCCACTCCTTGTTCTGCATCCTAGTGCTACCAGTAGGCCAGAAGCATGCTTAGAAACTGTGTGAGAAGAGAGTGTTGCCTTCTCTCATCTCATTTACTCACCCCGCACACATGGACTGTTGTTTACATCACTTTTTAATCCAGACATCTTTGCTGAAACAAATGTTTTCTGGCTCTTCATATCACTTGAGATATCAGTAACACTATGGAGTTCAAATAATGGTTTTCAATGGTTTCTAAGAAGATTTTTTTTTCTCCTCAGCAAGTTAAATTTATGGTTGAAGAGAAAAATGTGATTATGTTGGACTGAAGACACAGGGATGTGAGGGGTAGGAATCATTAACATTCTTACCTTAATCCAGCTTTCATTCCCAAAATGGATCCTGAGATGTGTCTTCTTTTGCTTTTGTTGAGATAATGTGTTTTTAGTTTTTTTTATCTCACAGGTCATTTTCTGTTACTTGTATGCTGCTTAACAGAAATACATCAAATTCTTAGCAGAGGCAGTCAGTGAATAAAACAAAGGTCTAAATGCTAATATGAATAATGAAATTTCCATGCTGGCACACAAAGAAAAGAGTAAAAATTGCTAAGGCATAAGGAAATAAATTATATTTCATTAAAATCTCCCTACTGAACAGATATTATGTACAAATATATTTTCTAAAATATATCTGTGTGTATTTTCATTCACGAACTAAAAACTTAAGATGCCAATTTTATATTCGTGTGTATATAAAAAAGTATATCTGGAAGCACTCTTATTATACTTTTATTATACAAAGTCATTTAGTTGCAAAGGACAATAAGGATATTGTTCAGGAAATGAACAAACACATAAAGAATTTGTTTACTTTCAAAGTCAGCTGCAAAACTATCTTATCTTTATGTTGGGTTGAGTTGAAAAATATATAAGTTGACAAAACCAATATTCAGACTGTATTTTAAGTAATTTTATTTTTTTTATATTCAAATATTTGTTCATAGACTATCCACTTAACCTTTTCCTATCTTGCAATTTCAGTTCCTCTTCTTGTGAATGGGAAGGAGACTGACAACTGGAATTGGGAGAAGAAAATGAAACTTTTTTTTCCAGTTTTATTAATTCAACCTTCTCTTTTTGCTGTTTCCCAGGGTGCTAGGAAAAAAAAGATGTCTCACTTGACTAAAGTGGGAAGAGAGCCAGACTGGAATGGGAGAAGAAAGGGAGATAAGGGTAAGGAATACTGATGGAAGCAGAGGTGGTGCCTGGGAATGAGGTAGGGGAAGTGTGGGAATTCAAATCTGAGAGGGAAAGTTTGAAGAAAATGATGATGTATTTGGAGAGGGAAGAGAGTTTGCCGGGATTTGGGGGGAATGTCAAGATTAGAATGGTACAGCTGGGAGTTACATGCGGAAAGTCTTGAAATAAGTGAATATGACAATGTGATAGCATGCAGTGATAAATGAGACTATATTAGCAAACACGAGGATACAGGCGCACTACTCAAGCTTAAGCTGAGCAAGATACAAGCACCAGCCAAGACAAAGTAATTATTTGTATGTTTGTTCTTCACCAGTTTTGTAAGGTAGAACATGTAACCTCACTGAAAAAAAATAACACTTTTCAGTCTTATTTTTATAATTATGTATAAATGTATTTAATTATTAAAAAAATTACTTCTATAAATATTTAGATATAATTGATCTGGATTTTGTTGGAAAAAATGTTTTATACTAATTTTCATCTGTTCTACATGTATTTCTAAATTTCAAGAGGTGAAAATTACACAGCAAGTTGGAGAATATATAAAATGTCCTTGCTTCTGTCACGAGTGAGTAGTTAGGTCACTTGCATCATCTTCAAAAGTATCTGTAAGAAGTGATTTTAAACAGGAGTTTATAAAACATGATTTAACAAAAAAGTTTGTTGGCAAGGTTCACTCTATTACTTATTGAATGAACGGAATACAAATTTGAAGTAGGATTAAGATAAAATTATTTATGCAGAGATTGAGGAAAGATATAAGGGGTAAGGGAGGCCCTCCCATTGAATCTCAAGGTTTAGAGAGGGCCCCCTTGCTTTCTAAACTCCTTCTCATAGAGGACCCCAGGTGTGCCTGAATCCAGACTTGACCTCAGACCGTTGTGGCTTATGTCTAAATGATATGTCTAGCAGCAGTTTAAGGTTTGTTCACTGTTAGAGAGAGACAATCACAGGAATTTAGCAGCGATTAAATATTCATTAGTAAGGTGAGTAAATAGGATTAACTACAGCCACAATAGCAGAATATTGTGGTTCAAATGTATTCACATGCACACAGACAATATACATTTATAAAGGCACCTGTTAAAAATTCCCCTTGAGTTCACTGAAATACTTACTTTAAATGATTTCTCACAGGTTGAAGGTCGAGCCTCAAGGACTGAGGGATTCCTGCAGTTCAGCCCAGGTTCCATTAGCAACAGTAACTTTGAACTTCAAATTGCAAGGGCTCTGAGAGGCGTCCCATTCAGAGGGAGGTGCTGGGCATAGCCCACTGTGGTCCAGAGGAGCTCAAAGGGTCTCACTTGGGATTATAGGGTCATGAGATGATTGACTTTGGTCAGTAAATTTCCATCCTGGCCACATTTCAGGTTGGTAACTACTGGAATTCTCAAGATTCTAGTAACACTGGTACAAATCTACCCAAGCTACAGTCCAGGTAGGATATGTTCCAGGGCTGTCAGGGGATGCCTGATTATTCATGCTTTCATTCCCCACCTCGGCCAGGCAATCGGAGTTCCTGGTATGGTCAGTGTTATTCCCCACCTTAGCTATGTAAGAGTTCCTGGTACAGTCAAGGGACGCTTAACTACCAAACTCATTGCACAAAGGTTAAGACTGGAAGGGAATTCCTGAGGTTGTAAAGCACTCCAGGAGAAAGTGGGAAGAAGGATGCATCACCTCAGCAACACTTGCTCAAACTTGCTCTGAGTTTTGTCCATTTCTGAGCAAAATTTTAAAACACTTGAATAAAAATTATTCTCAATTGCAGTGAGTACCCATAGGTCTTTTCAACAAAATTGAAAAGCATTTTTAATTGGTTTTGACATTTTTATTTAAGTTTTTGACAAGTTTTATATAAGCTTTACTAAATATTAGAAAGTGTTATAAAGCTACTCCTATAGTTTTCAAGACATTAGTCCCAGAATTGTGTTGTTTAAAATTAGTTTTAAAGAATCAATCATGAGCTCATTCAACAAAGAACATCAGCAAATAAGGAGTCCTATTGTCTTCAGTATAATTGTGGGCTTGAAGTTAAAGCTCATACTAAACTGCTTGGCAGACCACTTTCAGAATCTTCAGAATACTACTAAATAAAGGTCAAAATCACTTAAGCGCTGACTAGCTTTCTTGAGGTCACTGTCATGTAACCTGAAAAAAATGTACTCAGTGGAAAGGAGGTGTTTGGCTACTATTTTTTTTCCACTAGCCTCTGGATTTTGTTTTAGGATTAAAAGGCTTCACTGGGTTTAAACCCCGTTATGTGTGCATAACATACATGACATATTTTTCTAGACCATGCTAAGTTCCTAACAATAGTATATTCAGTTTGGGGCCTCTTTCATTAGTTCTCCTGAACAGTCCTCAAAATTCCCAAATGATATCGGTCTTTCTTGGCATCATCAGCAGATTACTCTCCTTAGCACATTCTGGGAGAGTTGTGGCTGTTCAGCTTGGAGAAGAGAAGGCTGCAGGGAGACCTTAGAGCAGCCTTGCAGTACCTGAAGGGGACCTATAGGAAAGATGGGGAAACCATTTTCAGCAGGGCTTGTTGCAACAGGACAAGGAGTAATGAATTTAAACTAAGGGAGGGTAGATTTAGACTATATATAAGGAAGAAATTTTTTACCATGCGGGTGGTGAACCACTGGCACGGCTTGCCCAGAGAGGTAGTGGAGGACCCATGCCTGGAAACCAATACTGAAGGCCAGGTTGAACGGGGCTCTGAGCAACCTGGTCTAGTTGAAGATGTCCCTGCTCCCTGCAGGGTAGTTGGGCTAGATGACCTCTAAAGGTGCCTTCCAACCCAAAGCATTCTATGGTTCTATGATTCTATGATACTATGATTCTTTCAGTTTTAAAGAATAATGATATTTTATACCTATTTTTATTGTTGTTATTTCTTGGTTTTATGTTATTTTGGTAAGTAGGTCAACAAAAAAAGCAATTATTCAGCCAGTACAGATCAGTCATGAGTTAGTCTGATCCCTGAGGCTTTTTTAATACTTTACACAGTGTATGCAGACAGATGTTGTCCAGAAGAACACTGGCAGTAATGAGAGGTGCCTTTGGGGTTAGACACAATGTGGAAGATACGTCAGAACTGTAAACTTTAGAACTAAATGTTCTAGATTGATCTTCAGATGCTACAGATAATGAACCTTCATCAACAAATGAAATCAGCATAATAAAAAAAACATAAAAACTACCTTTCGTTTAACGTCTGATGCAGCACATCTCAAATTCAGGTTTTCAAAAAATTTCCGCTGTTAGAAATTTGAGTTTCTCAAACTCGAAATTACAATGTAAATTATAATAAAAAATAACTCCTTAGTATCATGTGTCCTGTGATAACGTATCTTTGATTTCAAGCTGAAATCTTAGAGAAGGTATCCAGTACCACAACATGAACATTTTATATTTTGTTTCATTGAGAATGAAATATATTTGGGTTTTAACTTTTTCCCTCTCTCTTTTCTACTCAGAATACATTTAGAATATGACACATCTGAACAGAGGAGCCTTCTCCAGGAATGACTCCCTTTGTTGCATCACACTTCTCTCAGGTAAACTACCTTTAACACTAAAAATGAGAAGAACTGGTTTGACAAGTTGTGAGCATGTAAGCTTGCAAGCATATTGCAATCTGATCTACTTACTACTTCTGAAGGACTACTTCTGAAGGAAGTAGGCACTGTTTTCCATTACCTCAAATGGTACATTCCTCAGAAAATATATTTAAGGGAAATATAGTGTAACCTCATAAAATGCATTTTGGTCATTCCTGGACCAGGTGCTGAAAAAGAGCAACTATTCACAGGCAGTAGTTCAGGGTAAAATATCAAACCAGGGACTCAGGTATGAACTGAGCAAACAGTGCTCTGAAATGGATTGTTTCTACTGAAAGTCGATTCTCAGAAGGCCAGGTTTCAGAATAGATTTTAATTTTCACTTGGAATTATTTGTGCTTCTTTTACAAAGAAACTGTTCTGTCACTTCCACAGTGACAGTAATCATGTTGCTCTGATAGAATTAATTTACTAATATTCCCATCCCAGGCAGCTGTACCTCTGTCCAAGAAGAACTCAGTGTAGTAGATATTTTGCCACCTTGCCTCATTGGCAATAAATAATGAAGTTCAAAAACTGAAAAATCCAGATTCATTGTTATAGCATTTGTCAATTTATTCCTCACTCTAAGTAATCATTCAGGTGAAGACTGAAAATAAGGTTCATCTCCAGAAAAAAGATTAGATTTCAGCAGTCTTAAAAGACCATTTAACATTTGGCTTCAAGATTGCTTTTCACATTGCGTAATTCAAGATTTCACTAAAACATAAGTATTGGAAAAGTAATGTCTCCCCAGAAAAATGAAATACAGACAGATTTCTCCCCTGAAAATCTTTACATCTGTGTCAGGGCTTGGGGTCCCTGAATAAGTGACAGCGCATGCCCAGGTTTAGATTTAGGCTTAAGTGTAGATTTCGGCTTAGGGTTAAGGCTGGGAGAGAGAAAGAAAGGCACTGAGGTGCTGGACTGTGTCCAAAGAGGGGCAATGAAGTTGGTGAAGGGTCTAGAGCACAAGTCTCAAGAGGAGCAGCTGAGGTAACTGAGATTGTTTAGTCTGGAGAAAAGGAGGCTGAGAGGAGGCCTTATTGCTTGCTACAGCTACCTGAACAGAGAATGTAGTAAGGAGGGTGTCGGTCTCCCAAGTAACAAGTGATAGGACAAGAGGAAATGGCCTCATGTTGCACCAGAGAAGGTTTTGATTGGATATTAGGAAAAATTTCTTCACCAAAACTATTATCAAGCATTGGAACAGGCTGCCTGGGGAAGTGGTTGAGTCACCATCCCTGGAGGTATTTAAAAAACATGTAGATGTGGCGCTTAGGGACATGGCTCAGTGGTGGACTTGGCAGTGTTAGGTTAATGTTTGGACTCAATGACCTTAAAGGTCTTTTTCAAACCTAAATGATTCTATAATTCTGTGATTCTATGGCAAGGGTTCCTTGGCTAAGGCTCAGTCCATGCCTAGGTTTGGGCTTAGGGTTCAGAGAAAGACAAAGCCCATAGCTCGTGTTGGTGAAGGACTGCAAAGACACTGCCAAGAGAATCAATATGTTGCAGAAGGCAGTCTCATGCTCCAGCACTCTTTGGGCTGCACAGAGACTGCTAAGGAGACTTGTCATGTCAAGGTGTAATTCTACAGTTGGAATTATAGCCTGAAGAGGGACTGAGCATGGAGGTCCACTTTTCATGAGTCTTCTAATGGGTTGCCAGTGAAAGGTGTAGGCTGCAAAAAGATTTCTCCCCTTAGTGCATTCTCATCTGGGCCATGCTGGAGGTCCAGCAACTGAGAACCAATTTTAGTTTTGGTTAATTTTAAGCCTGCGGTTGAGAGAGAGCCAAACATTTTTCTGCACTTATTGCATGGCTTCCTAAGGTCTTTTGCAGGATTTTTCCTCCCTTATTATAGTAAGCATTGTGAGATACAGTTCAAATTGGTGTCATGAAATGCTATATTATTAAGGAAGAATGATAGCCAAAAAGATATTGACATCAGTCTTCCATTATCACTGTTCAATTCTGACCAACACAGAAGACACATGGCATACTGCTCTATTAGGATGGGGCAAAGTTATAGAGAAACTTAGCTATAAATGGAATCTGTAATACATTAACAGGCTTTTCCCTTAACTTGCTGCAAGAATCAACCTGCCCTTGGCTCTTTTGTGTTGATAGTAGTTCTTCTCTAATGAAAAAATATCGATATAAACAGAAGTCATTAACATGTGTTAGTAGTGTGGAGGATTTCTGATTGGCAGAATCTGAATATATTTTAATGCAATTAACAATTAAGAAATTACTTTTGATTAGTGATAGGACAAACAGAATATGAAAAATATTTTGCAGTCCATTATTTTTAGTTAAATAACTAATAACAGTGCTGAAGTAGACATAAGCTTTTTTAAAACCCTATACATGAGACAAGCTTCTCTCCTTATCATCAGAAACTGTAAATTGCCAGAGAAAATGGCTATAAGCATTAAAATGTATTGAATACTGTGAAGAGAGGAGGAGCTGTCCAACAGGGGCAGCAACCATTAATCAAGGAGACGTGGCAGGGAGTTAATCTCTTGTGCTCAAACATGTACAAATATCTGGATCTTTGGGGATCCTGAGTTGTATTCGGGACTCCAATTACAGTTCTAGGATAGACCTGGGCATGTCCTACTTAGGCAGTATAATATATGTCCACAGTCATCCCAGGTCCCACAGTGTCTGAAGTAAAATCTTCCTCAGAAGAGTTTAAGCTCTACTTGAACATCTTGAGCTTAATTCTTTCTTGGTCTCTGTCAACTATCATTGATGTGAGATGTATACTATTTCTAAGAGATGTTTTTTTTCATTAATACTTTTTCCAAAAGTGAATTATATCTGCTTTGAGCATCAGGGCTAACCCAGACTCTGATAAAAATGAGTGCATTAATTCCGAAATAAATAACAACTATGTCCTGAGATTTAAAGATGCCTTCACAGAAAAATAGTAAAGTCAGAATCACTGTTCATCACCTAATAATAACAAATGACATCACCTTCTTGATCTCAAATATTCTGCTTATTTATAATAGAGATATTGTTTGAATTTCATATTCTTTTGCAATGGCTGACTTGAAAATATCCTTCATTAGTAGAGGCCCCATCCCTGGAAGCATTCGAGGTCAGATTGGACAGGACTCTGAGCAACCTGGTCTAGTTGAAGATGTCCCAGCTCCCTGCAGGGGGGTTGGGCTAGATGAGCTCTAAAGGTCCCTTCCAACTCAAAGCATTCTATAATTCTGTGATTCTATGATTTTAACCAGGAGAATTACAAAGCTCAACTTTTCTGAAACTTCTGTAGTTGTTCCCAGTAGCAGGAATACTGGGTGGGAGGAGTCATTTACAAATGCAGAAGTTACTATGCAATTCCAGTTTTAGACAAAAGCAAAGCTAACAGTATCATACTGATATAAAAATGTGTAACAAGGAAAAATTATGCTTTCCTGTTGGCAGAAGTTCTATACACTGAGTAGGACAAATTCTCTAGCACTTGTGACAAGGGCTTTAAATGCTGTCAACACTTTGAAATAAAAGGATGGAAAACAAACAGTGGAAGAACATGAGCCATTTCCGCCATGGACAGAAGTTAGCACAAAGTTTGCTAGAACCTTTCCCTGGGTTCTAGTCTGCTCAGAATATTCATATATGTTCTGGAAAAATATAGACATGAACAGTGATGTTAGAAAATTTTCAGATTATAGCAGTTGTTCAAGATAACTAAATCTAGAACTGTTTGCAAGATGCTATAGAAAGGCGTGAAATGAGGTCTGTCAGTCCCATGATGTCTAAGTTTTGCAGTTTAATGCTTGGTGGTCAGTGTGGGATTTTTTCTTTTTTTTTTCCGAGTAGTTCTATAGCTTACCTTCTGTAGAAAACTTGCTTTTCTTATAAGAAGCAGGAGTAATAACCATATTATTCTTCTGCATAGTAACTTTCCATCAAAACTTAAACACAGCAGAGGGGGTCTGTAAGTAAATACACAAAATGTTTTTAAAATAATTTGTCAAAGTACGGCATTAATTTCAATCTTGAACTGCATAGTAAAACTAATAAATGCTAGTGGAGTTTCATGAGACTGTTAAAATATTTTGTCCCAGTAAAAAATGTCAGTGAGGTTGGTGAAATTGATCTTTTGGCCTATAAAGAGTGATCTTACAGAACTCTGTTGAAACCAGGTTTTAAAACATAAATATCAGCTGTTTCAGTGGTACTAAGTGGGAAGAGTTTCTGTCTATGTAAATTAGAATCTTCTGTGGCCAAAACCACAACACCATCCCAACAGTTTTATGAAAATAAGTAGCTAAACGAAGTTGAGTAGATGAAATAGATCATTCACTAACATTCCAGTGAGAAATTAGCTATACCTCTGGTCAGCCATCAACTGGGTGTCAGCACCCAGAAGATCAATAAGCATAATCATGCTAAAGGTCCAAAACAATTGCAGCGTTGTTGCTTTTAGCTTGAGTTGCAGGTAAAGTACCAGCAGAATCATAGAATCGTAGAGGAATTTAGCTTGGAAAAGATCCTTAACATCAGAAAGTGCAGCCGTAAACCTAACACTGCTAAGTCCACCACTAAACCATGTCCCTAAGTGCCACATCTACACATCTTCTAAATACCTCCAGGGATGGTGACTCAACCACTTCCCTAGGCAGCCTGTTCCAAAGCTTGAGATCCATTTTGGTGAAGAACTTTTTCCTAAAGTCCGTTCAAAATCTTCCCTGGTGTAACTTGAGGCCTTCTCCTAGTAGTGAGAGATATGCAAAAATCTGAGAGTAAGGTGATGTGAGGAACTAACATCATGGAGAACCTGTATGAGCAGAGAACATGGGAGTAAACTCATGGTATTGCAGGGAGATGTCTTTGGAACTGGAAACAACCTGGATATGCTACAGCTTGTAGGTTCTTGGAGGAACTAAGGGCATTGTGGTTGACTTGGTGGGGGAAGAGTGAATATTATAAATGAGAGTGGTTGGTGGTAGGGAGGAACAGCTGGAGATCACAGCACAAATCCATGTAAACCCACTGTTACAGAATCACAGAATCACAGAATAGTACGGGTTGGAAGGGACCTCTGTGGGTCATCTAGTCCAACCCCCCTGCCGAAGCAGGGTCACCTACAGCAGGCCGCACAGGACCCTGTCCAGGCGGGTCTTGAATATCTCCAG
>Ga0065711_1003310_pt1 | contig 29674 bp, 24 predicted proteins | sample Hoacrofraction12_FD_59098 | JGI IMG/M metagenome (GOLD analysis project Ga0065711, IMG submission 59098) | Hoatzin crop microbial communities from Cojedes, Venezuela - Epithelial fraction 12 v2 (version 2) | ecosystem: Host-associated > Birds > Digestive system > Esophagus > Crop | place... | reverse complement strand
GGGGGGGGCAACTTCTCGCACTTCTCCGGGGAAGGCTCGGGGTCCCCGCCGCCCGCCGCGGCGGGAGAACTTTCCCCTCGGAGCGCGGGGCGGCGAGCGGGGCCCGGGAGCGCCGGGAAGAGCGTGGCGGCGGCGGGGCCGGCCGGGCGTCCGCGGAGATGAAGCTGAGCCGGCAGTTCACGGTGTTCGGCAGCGCGGTCTTCTGCGTGGTGATCTTCTCCCTCTACCTGATGCTGGACCGCGGGCACTTCGACCACCCGAAGAGCCCCCGGCGGGAGGGCACCTTCCCCAAGGTGAGCGGGGCGGCGGCGGCGGGGGGATCGCCGGGCCGCCCTCCCTCCGCGGGCCCGGGGCAGGCGGCGGGAGCGGAGCGCGGGGCCGGCTCCGCGCCGTAGGGACCGGTGGCGAGGAGGGGTGGGGAGCTGGCGGGGGGAGCGGAGAGCCCGAGGGGAGACCTCAGCGCTGGCCTCAACAGGTGGGTTTGGGGAGACGCTGGCCTGACGCTGCTGCTGCTGCGCTCTCCGCCGGGCGCGGTTTCGGAGCCGGCACTGGCCGGTAAAAAGCCGGAAAAATTTAAAAGCTGCGTGTCTCGGTAGTGTGCTGGTAGGGAACGATGGGCTGTGACAAGAAAGAAAGTGTTTCAGAGAGCGCGTGCTGTGCTGTGCAGGGTGGCCGAGTGCTGCTGTGTATAAATAGCTCGGTTTTCTTATGACACTGGACAAAAAAAAAATGGCAGAAAGTAAAGTTGCGGCTTGTTTATGCTTGCACCGTGTTTATTTTTTGGGAGGTAAAGCGAATGAAAGTGTTTTTTAGTACAGCAGTGAGGCTTCCGGTGAACAGAAGAACTCAAAAGGCTTATTTAAAAAGTAACAGTCATCTCTGATAGAGTCACTATTTTTTCATTTGGTGCAAAGATAATAGTTGATACCATTTCGTTAACAGTAAAGGTAAAAAACCCTCAAATGTAAAGAAAGACTGCAGATCTGTTCTGCCTTTGTTACTTCGAGTTACAGTTCAGAGGTCAGCCACTGTTTTTTGCAGGAACTAAGAGCTTTTTAGGAGCAGAAACCAAAACAAGGCTGGCTGCAGCAGCTGCGTCTGTTCAATATATAGCTCCACCAGGAGAGCAGTGCTATTTGTGACACTTGTTACGGTTAGGTACAAGTGCTGCTTTGGTGATATGGTCAGTACCTCATATTAGGAAATTGCTTCATGTGTGTTTATACCACTGGTTGAGTTTAATCCAGATAAAGAGTAGAACAGGAGAGTTTGTTAAAGTGGTCTTTTTTTTTCTTTTTTTTTTTTTGATGTTAGACTTTTGGTTTGAAATACTTGAGTGAGCAGGGAAGATTTGTTGGACATGTTTTCTCTTCCATTGTCAGTGCCTTGCAGCTGAAATTCCTGTCTGTCCCCTACAGTGTAGCGCTGCTCTGCGGTTTAACGTGGTCTTACTTCTTGTGACCAAAGGTTTAGTACCTTAATCTGTTGATATACCTCTTCTTTCTATGGGATCTAGTCAGCTAGAGACAAACATTTCTCCTTCTGTCCTCCTCCCTCCCCTCGGTGTTCTAGAACAGTCTGACAGTGTTTATTCTTTTTTGCCTTTTCCATCTCTAAATTTCTGTGAGGCTGCTGACTCTCACAGGAGAATCCTCTACTTATCACTGTTGTGGTCCTTCCTTTGGGTGAACAGTTACCTTTTCCTTTCTTACTGCTCTTTTTCCTTTGAGGAAGTTACAGATGAATTTGATGTGATTTTGTCATTTCCTTTTGCTGCCCATAGGGTAGAAATTTTTCACTTCGTTAAGACTGGGAAGCCTCTGACACCTAGCAGAAGCTTTCAGAGCTCTGTAACATGTGAAAGTAAATGCAAAAGGTGAGGAGTGGAGTAGAAGCCACCAAAAATACTCAAAAGGAACAGCTGACAAAAATTTGTTTGTGTCAATGCGGTGCTGCCAGAACTCAACGTACCGTAAGTGAAGCTAGCCACAGATGTAGAAACTTCAAGGTGTTTTTGTTTGTGAAAAGCTATGGCAGCAGCAGATCATCTGTCTGTAGATTGAAGAAGACATTCTCTTTCAGCATGACGAAGGTCAGAACTTTATTTGCTTAGAAAAAGGAATTGAGACTGTTTCTCAAAAATTATTGGACTGATTCACTTCATACCTCTTTCTGTTCTGACAGTCTGCCAATTTTCCAGCTGTTCTGTTCCTCTGTGCAGTTCTGGTAACAACATGTTACCTTTCCTGTCCTTGAAGTTGTGTATTGATTAACTGCTTCGTCCTGACATACATGGCTTACGCTAAGCTCAGAGGAGAGCAGTGGGTACATTTGGAAGCAGTCTCACGTTATCTGGAATCAGTCTCACGTTTAGCTTATGAGTGTTTGTCTATGTAGGCTTTTTATGTAATTTCTGCCAGGATTACAGTTGAAATTTTTCTGCTGGCAATGCCTGTTGGTTTGCATTCACCTAAAGTGTCACAACACCTAACGCCAGTAGTAAAATAAGATTAGCATTTCTGCTCCACTTTCATTTCCACTTTTTCTTCCAGACAACGGGCCTTCTCTTTGCGTGATCTTGGGGTAGTTTGTGTCAGACTCTGTCTTGTGAACCTGTCGTCTTTCAGGCTGATATGGAGTGCAGCCAAGTGTTGTCCTCCTGCAGCTTGCTTTCCAGTTTGAGAGTTTAGGTGGTTGTTCAGGGATGTCAATGGAAGTGTCTTGCAGAAATCATTTTTGGACAAGGTCTCTCAAGATGGGTGAATATCCATAGGCTGATGCCTTTACATATGCTCTAACCACATGCTTGTAAATGCCTTTTTCACTGTTGTGCTAAACAACACCTGTGGTCAGTCTTGGGAGGCAGTGGTGACATGCAGTCTTTTTAGGTGTTGGGTTTGCAAAAGCTGGCGTCAGTAGTCAGTTTTGCAGTGAATGTTATCCACACCTATCCATGGTAAGGTGGCATTGTGGCAGCTGTAATAGAACTTGAGGCAGAGTGGTTTATAGCCGTGTCATTGTTGGTGGTGCGTTTAAATCATGGTATCGGATGATCTGTATGTTGCCATAGAATTGAAGTCCGTGTTAATTTTGGGAAGATTAGGTACCTATGATACATGGAGGTCAGGACTTACTGGCCTCTCCTCTGTAATTTCTGCATATATCTTTATGGATCCTGCCTGGTTGTCGGGTGTGTATTAATGTTACGATGGCCGTGTCATGGGCTGCCTCGTTCTCTCTGAGCCTGTTCCTAGCCATGGGATGCCCCTGTCTGAGGACACATCTCAGGATATGATGTGTCCTAGTGTCCTCTCTCAGGCTAGGAACAATGTTACAACATCATGCAGAGACCAGCTCTAGGTGGAGGAGCAGCCTTGGGTGTGTTTTAGATTATTACTGTACCAGTTGTCAGTACAGATCGTTGCGTAAGAGTCTTCTAGTGCAGTATAGTGGAAAAATGGTTTGGTATGTTGTTTTTGTCTGTAGTAACACAGAATTCTCTGGGAAGTCTTGTGTGACTGTACAGCAGAGGGTGTTCAGAGTGGTGGTTAGTCCTGTGCCATCTCTTGTACAGGGAGTGTCAGGTGCGAGTGATTTGTGGGCTAAATTGATAACTAGTAAACGAAAACTACATTCAAATCAGGTGTAAAGTGGAGTAAGTCCATAAACAGATTATCCTGAAGAACCTGTGTTACTGTATACAGGTGAATGCCACATACTGATAAGCCCGTATTAATCTATTCTGTATTTTGGACCCAAACAGAAAAAAGTCATTAGCCTAACACATCTTGTTTTCTCAACTAAGTTTACCTTGACTTAGAACAGATCCATGAAAGCTGTTAATTTACAGAAGCTTGTTGAATATTTCTTTCGATTCTGAATTTTGCTGGATTCACGACTAAGCACGCCTGGCACATATTAAAAATACAATAAAAAGAAATAAGTGGAGGATTTGTTTGTAAGAGTATCTGGCTTCAGAAATGCACGACCTTTGTGTAGTCTTTGTATGAAAGTTCACTTTTAGTTTTCACACAGCTTGCTTTAATGGGACGTATCTCCCCACTGTATGCAAGGGTGTTTCTGGAAATACATTTTTAAAACTCAAGTTTGCCATGATTCTGGTTGATAACTGGAATGGCACCAAATGGTTGCTCCCTTTGATCTTTGGTCTTTCCCTTAAACTTTATTAAAAGAGAAATCACAAACATACATCAACTTCCATCCTTGCTGTTTTCTTTTTTCTAAACAGTTGTTATTTGAATAAGATGTCTCTCACCTCTTTGTGCTTTCTTCCCTCTCCCGCCTTTGACCACCATTATTTGAAGCTTACTCTGATCTTCTCATTTGTGTTAAGTGCTTCTGTGGGCTCAGTAGTTGCATCACGCTGAACAGAGGTGATCAAGTGCAGTTTGTCTACAAGGAGCTGGCTTGTTCTTTTGTTTCCAGTGTCCTTCCAGCAAAGCATTGTGGCCTGGCTGCTGGTGATACTGGTGAAGCGTCTTTGTTGGATTCGTGCTTTTAAGGCATCTACACAATCCATCAAGTACTTCTGCACAAATGACGCAGGCAGCATCGTTGCAGTATGGAGTGTTCTTTCATCTGAGTTTGCCAAGAATTTGGTAATAGTGCCACCTGGCCAAAATGTGAATCATGGTAGGGTGGAACAGTAACAGCAGGAAATTAGGCCCAAATACATGGCAGAAGCACCAGCAGTTCTCTGAATCTGTGTGTTGAACAAAGTTGCCTCGTGAGCTTTACTCTGGAGCACTGCTGAGGTAGTGCTTCCGCTGCTGCGAAGAAGCACAACCTTCAGTCAGCCCCGAGTCTGCACTAGGTGGCTGCAACTGTGGTATATCTCCTCATGGTTGGTAGTTACCGTGCCCCAGCTCTGTGCAGTGCAAACTTCAGTTCCCTTCAGGGTCAACGAGTTTGCATGCTTCCTGTTTTGAAATAGCTCCTGGTGCACTATAAACACCTTTTCCAGCTAGAGTTTTGCTAGATGCCTTGCCGTAGTGAAGTCGCTGGCTGTAATCAATGGCTTACATGGACTATAAATACACACAGAGCTATGTTGTATAACAAGGAACATGACTTCTGTATGCAGAAGTATTGGAACCAGCGTGATCAGGTATTTAAGAAATGTTTGTTTTACTCTAAAATGTGAATAGTGACTATTAAGGTTGTACATTATTTTGAAGTTGTCATTTTCTGACTTCTAAGCACTGGAAAATTGTGGGCACAGTGACTTCTAGTAGAGTTTTTGAGTTTCATGTCAGAGAAGATTGAGTGTTGAGTGAAGAAATCCACAAGAAAAATCATAATTTTCCTGGGTTTGAAACTCGTTGACTTATATTAAAAACAAACAAATAAAGCCTTATTAGCACCACTTAGTAGGTTCACAATCTAAAAGCTTTTGAGTGTCATGGGAAAGATCTTCAGTGTAAGATAGTGAAAATTTAGAATTTCCTCTTCTGAGCATTTCATATGTTGTAAAGGAGGAGTGGCCATCTTTGTGAACATAATTACAGGTCAGTAAGAGTTCTTTGTACTTGGTAATGTTCACAGAATGCATTTGTCTTCGTTGCTTGCACATTTGGTGTAAAGTTTTGGCTAAGCAGCAGTTAAGCAGAAGCTAACAGCCTCCTTCAATTACAGTCTTTAAATCTGGTGCAAAATTTTGAGCAAAATGTATTTTTCAGAAAAGTAGTAACACCACCTATAAATGAGCACTTCTTTCTGTTACTTAGAGTCAATGCTTAACTTAAACTGTATAAACCAAACGAAGAGAGGGAGCTTCCTACTTTGCTCTTACCTGACCTTTTCTTTGTCTGACACATAGTTTTGTTATTTTAAGTCTTGACTTGTTCAAATAAGAAGAAACATTCTTAAAATACTCACACTCTCAATGACATGTAAGCTGTACTTCAGTTCTGTACTGCTAGCCATTTAAATAAAGATTCAGTGTAGGGCAGGGAGGGGAATGAGAAAGGAAATGAACCCAAAACAGATCAGCCAGGGTAGTAGTGAACATTTTTCAGATTAATTGACTTTAAACAGGGAGTATTTCTAGATTTGTCTCCATCTCCCTTTTCTTTCTCTGTGCCTTCAGATCACTGGTGATGGTGTCAAATTAGTCCTTAACAGCATGCCTTATTTTTATCTCTGTAAATTACATGAAACTTAAAGTCTAGGATAATAGTACATTAAACACTGCTGTTATTGCTGCCTCTGGTAAAACAGAATGTGGAAGTCTATCAGTTTCTGAGAACCTATTTGTCAGGCTGCTACATCTTTGGAACAGAACTCTCATTGTTTTTTTTTAAGAGAACAGACTTTTTTTTTTGTAGTTTAGTTAATTTGGAAGAATTCCAGTGCCTTCATAGAGTGAGCTTGTTTTGGATGGTACTTTAAAAGCAGCAAACTATTAACAAGGTTATTTATGTAATTTTCATCATCTCAACTGCACATCAGGCTTCTGCTCAGATTAATAAAGGCTTTAAACCTTGACTTGTCCTTTTGACCGATGCATTGTATGCTTTGTTTTTCTTTCTGTGTCCTACCTTGTGATGTGAATACATGCTGAAACAATGTGTTCAAATATTAAGCTTTTATGCTACATCAGGTTGCATTTTCAACTTTTACCTGCTTGCTTTTTCTGTACAGGAGGTGTCTGTTTAATTCTACATTTAGTATGTTCTCTTTGCTGTGCAGTGCTCTAACAGTGAACAGAGAATGCTTTCTGGTTTCACCATCTTGGTATGCTGGCATCTGATCAGAGGTTTATATCAAGATTTTAGCAAAGTTAGAACGTGATTTGTGAAGATGTGCCTGGAAATAGTTATTGACAAGACTAGTGCAGAAAATTAAGATGACTGCCATTCAGTGCAGCCAGATAATGAGACTTTTTGAGTGTGATTTGCTCACTGCTTACTGCAGTAAATCTGTATAGGCAACGATCTTGACTTGAATTCCACATCCTCCGGAGAACTCTGTTCATTGTGGTACTTGGCTTTCTTCACCACAGCTCATCAGTGCACTAGAGCCTCTTATGCAGGGCACGGCCAGCTCCTTTGTGGTCTCCTGCTTGTTTGTGTGGGGGAGAAGGAGCTTTGACTGGTTTTGAAGCAAGCACTTGGTGGTTGCTGGCTGAGTCTGGATACAAATAATCAAGTTCCAGCTGACCTAACCTCAGAAGTCTCTAATGTGGATTTCTCCTCTGCCTGCCAGTTTCCATGAGCTTTCCTCATCTGTGGGCCTGTCATACTCCCATTTCAATTAAATGAGCTATCTGTCTTTTTCCTGATGAAATGTTTGTTAGTGGCCGGTTGAGAGCGACTGTGTTTGGAGAAGGAGTGAACATTCACTGAGGAAATGAAAGTTGCAGCTGATACCCTTTCTGCAGCGTACAATGTTTAGGTGGGAGAAACTGTCCGTTCTCCATTTCTGCATAATAAAACAGCTTGATCTTTCATTGTTGTTACTGGACTTCCCTCCTTTTGCTGGGTGACAGCGTACTCCCTTCTGGAGAGAGTCCTTGCTACAGATCAGACCAGAGTCAGAAGCAAACAGAGGACAAGGAGAGGGCAGCAGAAGGCAGACTGCTTTGGAGTATTTGGGGCATGAAAACTGCTGAAGGGTTCAGACTGACTGAAGCATAAGGAGCTGTTTATGTAGCTGGTTCATGTGGTGGAAGTGGCAGGTTGCTCAGTGCAGCTAGCAGGTATGAACAGTTTTTGTTACAAACGGGAGGAGGGTGTGCTGATCAGTGCTGTACTGTGCTGCCATGGGAAGATTTCGTTGGTTCAGTCCAACGCTGTGTAACCATGGGGATGGTGAACAGATGTGCGGCTCACATGATGCCATTCTTCTACCAATGCAGCTGTACCTACTTTTGGTACTGTTGGTTTTGCTGGTACTTTGCACTTCTTGTAGAAATAGCTGCTGTGCTATGGAGCAACAGCAGGGTTGCCTTCCTTGCTTTTTAATAAATTCTTTTATTTGCACGATCTTACCAATATAAAAAGGCAGAGAGAAATGTAAGAAAGAAGTTTATACCAAAGTTCTTATAAAGTTGTTTGGTGGTTGTGTCGGCCAGGTGATTCAAGTAATTCTGCATTGCATTTCCTTATGTTGAAACAAGTATGTAGCTTAACAGAGCATCATTTAATGGTGTTCACTTGGACTAAGTCATACTTCTCCAGACAGTGTACTTCCGATTTTCTGTGCAAGGCTCAAAGTCTTGGATCAGGATTGATTCTTTTCTGGGAAGACGTGATTCTCTAAACTCAGGGGAATGTCTGCTGACATTTATGAATTGTGCAGCCAGCCAAATTTTGCTATCCAGTATCTACAAAGCCATGTAGATTACAAAATTTCAGGCAGAATTAGTTAAGGTAAAATTGGTGCATCTTGGCTCAGATTGAAAAAAAGAAATTACCCCCACACACACACACCTGCAAATGAGTGGAAGATTTTTCAGACTTGGTTTGAAAAAAAGTACTGTTAGAGTACCTTTTTGGTAATTGAGAGGTCCTGTGTGTTTAGTTTTTTAATTAGACCTATTTAATGCCCCCTGTAGCAAGCTTCTGGTCTACTTGACTAGTAAATCAACGTCTATTACTAGCAATCAAACAGATGAAACATATTTAGAGTCAGTTCAGTGTTGTGTACTGTTTGGACTTGATATTTGAAGTTGGCAAGTGTAAGTCAGTTGCCGTCCCCTAAAAATATTGAAACTGAATTTCATTTCTTTTCATATGTTTAATTTCATTGTCTTAGACTTGCAATATGTTCCATGTTTAGCTCATATTTAAAAATAATTTTACTATTGAATACAACATTCTGGGCATTGTCTACTCCTGTTTAAAATGAAGAAGGAGAGAAGGTGAATGTGCCAAGAAAATAGACCTATTTTTTGTATAATTTGCATCCACATGAAATTTTCAACTTGAGAATGGATTCCTGACCTTAACTATTTTTATACTGAATGAAAAATGGGATCCATATCTAGTATGTGACACAGTTTCTTGAAGTTCACACTCATGGCTGATGTCTTTCACAACAGAAACTGAAAACAGTTTTAAAATCTCAAAACATATGGTTGCCTGTCTGTTTTAATCTGGGTACTGCATGAGGTCATAGTTACATGTTCTTAACTGTAACTTTTTATTTCATCTTTTGCTTTCAAGTTGAGTTAGTATATAGCATGTTTAGATGTTACAGAAGAGCAGCATGATGTATCTCATAGTCTTGAGAAAAGAAGTCAGGATTGTCTGTATTACTCTGTTAAGTTCCACAATGGGAGGTCTTTGTAAGGATTTCTTTCTCCAAATAAGAGAATATCTACCTCTGAAGTCAAAGTAACACACTTTAACATACTGCTAAAAATCACTGCTCTTCAGAGTCCTAGATAGCCTTGAACTCTCCGCCTTAAAAATAAATTATTGCTGGAAGTGTATAACAACATACAAAATCGTTGTTTGAAGATAATCAGGGAATAAAACACTGTTTCTCGTGGTACAGGAAGCAGGGAACTTAGCGTGCAAAGAAAAGTGTCTTTTCACATAATAAACAGTAGAGTAGTAGAACTTGTTGTAGATATTTGAATGTGTAAAAGGTAAGTGAAATGAAAACTCTGTCTTAGAGATATGAAATACATGACCTCCAAATTGGAAGTTTGTGTCTGACTGCTGGAAGTTGGCAGTATATGCCAATGGAAGGATCAATCTAAACACGTATTTGTTGGGTTTTTTTAACAGTCTGTTTGTTCCCCCCTCTTCCCCCCTTGTGTCTGTTATTGGCCAGTGCTGGTGAGACAATACCTGCTAGATGACCTAAGGCAGATAGGTGGTGTAATCTATGACCAGGTAGTTGACAGGCTGTTGCTAAGCAATATAAAACTCTCTTCTTGTAGGAAAAGGTAAAATATTTCTAGAACATACGTGAATGAGATCATAAATTTTAAACAGTTGTCTGATCTTACAGTTGTAGAAGCAGCGTATATAGTGGTGGGATAGGTGTGAAGAGCATTTTAGCTGCTTACATGCTTGGTAACTTTGAAATACAGTCATGTGGAGAGAAGCAGATAATAATTTGTAAAGATGGCAGCTATTCTTTAGCTTCTTAGGAATGTAAGGATCAGAGGTTATGTTAGGCAGCCTGCAAAGACCCATCAGTATTATTTTATATATGTTATTTTTAGAGTGGCATAATACGCTGTTAGTTTTCTGAGTAAAGAAATATTTCTTTCTTTTAAAATGTCACATATGTTGAAAGAGAAAATACTAATTTTACACAGAAGTGTGTACACACTATGTTTAATGTAGCATTTGAGAGATTTCGGTCTGGTGGTTCTTTCTGTGCCACCAGGGGGCATGGGACTACAGCTTTTTCCCTCTCGGTATCTGATCATCTGCATATTGATTTCCTGTTGTTTTCAGTTCATCTGTTTTTCAAGTTTCTAGTATTTGTCTTTAAACTGTTGAGATTCTAGGATGATGGCCCTATATCTCAACTAGCTTAATCCGTATCTGTTGTCAAAATATATTTTTTGTCTTTTGGGAAGCAATAGTTGTCTGTGTTGCACTTTAAAGCCTGTTATTGTTTTCAGGATGTATCAATCAAACAAGAAAAAAAGACAAAGCAGTGGGTCAGCACTTTACATAGCCCAGAAGATGAAGGGAGAAACTTACCAATAGGTTAAAAAATATGAAAACGTATTTTCTGCAGAATTTCACATAACTTCCATAAAGATAGAATTATAGGAATGGTGATTTAGTAGAACCTAAAAGGCTGATCAATATCTCTTGGTAAGGGGTGGTTTTTTATTCTTGCAGACTTATCAAAGTGAACAGAATTTGAAAGAAAGTGCATGTCACAATTTAAAAAGGAGGCTTGATCCTTTGCAACCTACAGCCTAACTACAGAAGCTGGAATTAATTTGGTGTTTGAGGAAAGCAATTTGTCCCTTAAAATTAAAATGCAAAGCCCTGAAGTGAATTATTGTCAAAGGGGCAAAAAGTGTCGTGTACAGATATTGTTTCTAATATAATTGTCTACTACTTAGAAAATAAGGCATTTGCGCTAGGAAAAAGTCCTACTTCTCGTTACTGTTAATACAAAATATCCTTAAAAACATGATAAATAATCTGTCCTTTTGATTCTGTAAAAGCCAACACATTCATGCCTGAAAAAAAGCGTATCTCAAATGGTTTGGAAGGAGTGGCTAGTACATCAGAGGGCAGTAGCATTTCTAGGTATCTTATTCTGCTATACTTCCTCCTTTATTCCAACAGTACAGTGATTAGATGCTATAAAATTGCTTTATGGTGTCTTGTCTCTCCTCCCAAGTTGCTTTGGGAGATACACTGACTTCTTTCAATTTATGTTGCTGTTATTCTGTAGCCTTTTTCTTGCGGTGTGCACTAGAATCATATATAAAATCCTGTTGTTTGGTGACTTGAGTATGACCTAGTGGCTAAAAGTGCTATCAGTTTGAGCTGTCTTTTACAGGATTATCCTGATGTTTGTAATGGTCCAGTTATACTGATTATTACGGTGATCAGGCTGTTAAGAGATCCTTTACCCCCATTGAGTGCTATTGTTAATTTCTTTGTGGATTTCACTGAAAATGAGAAATACTATTTTACAGGTACAGGAAAACCCAAAAGTGTATACATCGTGTTAATCCCATCATGATGTGACTGCCTTGTAAAAAATGTCGTTCTCTTTGATGTTCTGATGGGATCATAAATGAAAAGATCAGATTTTTGCAAATCTGTGAAAGGCATGAAAAAAGTAGAAGTTGGCATAACTGGTACTTGAAAGTGTGACCTTTTAAGAATGTCTTTGTATCGCTGATTTTGTGCTGCAAATTCAAGTTCGTAGTGGAAAATGTAACTTTTCCTGTTTTCCCTTACTCTGAAACGAGAAGATTTCGTATGTTGGTTCAATTTCATGTTGGTTTGTCTTTACATAAAATACAGAATAAAGATTTATTTTGATTTTTTTTTTTTGGTGACTGTATATTAGTGTGAAATTGATGTTGTTTTTAAATTTGTCAGGAACTGGTCTGAGAAATAACTTTACTTTTTTTTTTTCCAGGGCCAGCTTTCAATATTGCAAGAAAAAATAGATCATTTAGAACGCCTGTTGGCAGAAAACAATGAGATTATTTCAAACATACGAGATTCTGTGATCAATCTGAGTGAATCAGTAAAGGATGGTCAAAAAAATCCAGAGGCTATAAACTTCAGTCAAGGATCTGTCTCTGAATTTCCTTCTGCTTCAGTTTTGCTTGCAGTTGATTCTGAGGATTGCTTGTTTGCTTCAAAAAGTGGAAGTCATGGTTCAGGTGTACAGGTAAGCAGTATGTCTGTCTTTTATTCTGCTGGAGTCCTGGTTGCCATTCCGTTTTAAATCTGAAAACATCTAGTTACTGCTAAAATGCCAGTACTAAGCTTCTAATCTAAGACATAATAGAACTGTTCAAGTGACTGCTGTGTTTAACAGATGTTATGAAACTGTTTCTTTTCACCTTTTTTAAACTGTCTAGAAATTGAATTGTGATTGTCAAGAGCCAGCGTTTCACATAGCCGAAAAATTCTTAAAAAAAACCCCAAACAAAAACCAATGATTATACTCTGATTATTATTAAGTACCATTGGAAGACCTTTGGAAAGAATTTGAGAGGGTCTTTCGGTTTCCCCAAATTGTTCTAGAATTGATGACTTATTAACTAGAAATAGTTAATAGTCTTGATTTAAATAGGTTTTGTGTTTTAGGGATATGTGTGTAGGTGGGTCTTGATGGGGAGGTAAAGAGTGTTCAAGAATTATAATTTAAAAAATCTCAGGTTCTGTGTTCCCTTTTGAATGCCATTTCTGTATTTCAGCATGCTTGTGTGTCTCCAGTTTGTATAGGCACTTTGATCAGAAAGGAGGAACATATACCATGTTGACTGGGGAGTTTGAAGTTTTTAAAGTCAAACGCTTCAAGTTGGATTTATTTTGCTTTCTGGTAATGCTTGTGAGTTCATGGACTCTTATATATTCAGTTTTAATGGAGTGTTTCAGCAGCACTGAGAATACTGTGTGAAGTTTGTGATCTGCACTGGTTTTGGGAGTCTTGTGGGAATACTATAAATATTCATAGTACTCCAAAGCAAAGATTAAATTTTGAAGTCCATCTTTCTCATTCTAGAAGTGAAAGTATTTCTATTGTAGGAGAAAGACAGTGGATTTAAGATGAGTAAGTACACATATTAGAACATCTGTGACCTCTGATGTATCATTTATAATGCCTTTAAGCTCTTCAGGGATAGGCACCACCTTAATATGTCTTTTACAGAGAAAGTCGTTTTTTCTAGAGGCACTATCTGACTGTTCAGGTTACTAATATGCATGAAGATTTCTGTGCAGGAAAGTAAAGTATATGGATCTATGATTACATGTTTTCAAGTTACTAGATTGTAACAGGTTATTCCTTGTACAAGCTGTTACCACATTGTATGCTTTGTTAGGTGCATCAGAAATAAGTTATAGTAGGCGTGAATTGTGAATTTTAAGATCAAATGTGTTGACTTAAATTCTTGGACGTGTTAACCTGTTCTGAATGGAAAGTAAAATGTGTTTGCTTAAACTATTACCGTGTTTTGCTTCACATTTGCAGAGTATCAGATCATGTACCTACTATCAGTTAATGCACCTACCTAGTGGTAGGCTGTAGTAGATAAACTACTTTTTCATGATTTTCTTTACTTTTAAGCTTATGTGCATGTACTTAAGTAACAAATACAGCAGGGAATATTCTCAATACTGTTCCCCTACTCACGCTTTCTTTCCTTGCCGTGCACAGGGAGGGAGGGCTCTAATGTTGTTCATGTCATTGCATTAGTACCTTGTACTCAGCAGGTTATCCACCATCATCAAGTCATTTTAATACTGCTTCTGTATACCGTTTCTCATCCTGTGAGTCTGACCTGCATTTCAGTTATGGAATCTGAGACCTTGACTTAAGCAGAATTCCTGTAACACCAAGTTAATGAGCTTATCTAAATTACTGTATTTGAATACTGAGTAGATTATTTGGAGCATTGTTTTTTGAAAGTTATATTTGGAATTCTAAAACAGCATGTAAGTGTTAATTACCTGCTGTTCATAGAGGTTGACTTAAACCCATAGATTTGGACTTGACTTTTTCCATGTCTGTCTCTCAAGTGGATGTATGAGAATGAAGTGAGAGACTGCAAAGAAATAAGAGCTAATATAGGTGGGACATAGTGTTTGGACGAAAATCGCTTTAGAGAATGAAGGAAGAAGAGGCTTCACTGAATAAGTTGTGGGAGTTAATTACAGGCTTCCAGAATGGAGAAACCATTATGAGAACACATTCAAATATGTGTTAAAAACCTTTGTGATATTTCAGGGAGTAGTATTACCAAGACTTGCTGCTCAGAGAGATGTGTTTTCTTTGCATGAATTGGACAAAACAAGTTGCTGATAACATGAGACCCGAAAGATTCTTGGATAGGACAAGTAAAGGATTTTTTTTCATGGAGGAATTGTAAATCAATAATTTGTATACTTTACTTGTGGCGTTTGTAAGTAGGTCAGAAATTGTAATAGAGCTTGGCCACTGAAAATAACACTGAAATGAGAATTGACATAATTTAAACTAAATAGAAGACTAATGTGTACTTTTTCAGAAGATAAAAATGGAGCTAGGTAATAAAACCAGCAAAATGAAGAACTCTGGATTAAATCTGGTTATGACCTGACACTTTTTTAGGTCAGTAGTTCAAGAAGTATCTGGAATTTGTGCTCAAAGAAGACAGAATTCTCAACAGCCATCATGCTGAGCTGGAAGGTCTTTTAACTAATATGGTGAGGTGTGTCCTCTCTTGTCCCTTTCAACTACTGAAGCATCTAACATTGTGCTTAGTAATGTTGTGCCTTTTAAAAATGAGGCATGAATCACTCTTTAAAAAGGTGGCCTGAAGAGTCACAAACTATGCTTTTATTTCTTCTGTGCGGTAATGTTCACTGGGGTAAATGTTGTGAATTTTGCCCAAGACTTGCATTACTGCCACAATTTGAGACCCTCAGTATAGAGAAAAAGGAAGCCTATGTAGAAAAAAAGACAACTGATAAGTTTTCAGATGTTTTGATTGGAAAAGCTTGTAACAACATGACTGTCTTCTGAAGTGGCCATGATGAAGACAGGCAGCGTCCTTTTTGAATTTCTATTTGTCTACTGTTTTGACAAAGTCCTTGCTTGCTATGTCAGTATTTTATACTTAGAAATGAAATTAAAATATGTCCAGGAAATACTGGTCTTTAACTTTTTTTTGCTTCATATTGACTAGGTACTTGGAAATTACACTTCACCTGTAGTCATGCAACCTGGTCAAGTGATAATGTAATTTGTAATTAATCTATTGCACAATAATTACTGAGGATGGTGTTATGTGAGAGATAAAAATGACTTAACATTTGTATTCTGTATGTCTTGGCATAAGTGCAGTGATTTCAGCCTGTCTGGCTTCAGTTTATTCCAGTGGAAGTTTTAAGTCCTAGTTCTTTTCTTGGCTTATTTTAACTGTGTCTGATGAACATTCAAATCACAGAATGACAAAATAGTTGAGGTTGGGAGGGACCGCTGGAGGTCATCTGGTCCAACTCCCTGTTCAAGCAGGGTCACCTAGATACAGTTGCCCAGGACATTGTCCAGATGGATTTTTAGTATCTCCAAGGATGAAGCTTGTACAGCCTCTCTGGGCAACCTGTGCCAGTGCTTAGTCACCCTCACAGGAAAAAAGCGTTTCCTGATGTACAGAAAGAATGTCCTGTGTTCTAGTTTGTGCCTGTTGCCTCTTGTCACTGGGCACCGCTGAAAAGAACCTAACTCCTTCTCTGCACTCTTCCTTCGGATATTTGTACACATTGATAGGATCCCCCCCCAAACCTTCCCTAGGCTAAACAGTCCCATCTCTCTCAGCCTTTTCTCCTAAAAGAGATGCTCCGGTCACTTCATCTTAGTGGCCCTTTGCTAGACACTATCCAGGGTGTCCATGTTGCTCTTGTACTGGGCAGCTCGGAACTGGACACAGTATGCCAGGTGTAGCGCCAACAGTGCTGAACAGAGTGGAAGTATCACCTTCCCTGACCTGCTGACAACCCTCCTCCTAATGCAGCCCAGGATACCATTGGCCTTCTTTGCTGCAAGGGTATGTTGCTGTCTCACATTCAACTTGGTATCCACTAGAACCCAAAGGTCATTTTATGTCAAGGTGCTTTCCAGCTGGGTGATCTCCAGCCTGTGCTGGTGCCTGGGGCTGTTCCCCGCCAGGTGCAGGACTTTGCACTTCCCCTTGTTGAACTGCGTGATGTTCCCATCAGCCCATTTCTCCAGCCTGTCAAGATCCTTCTGAGTGGCAGCATGACCCTTTGGTGTATTAGCCCCTCCTTTCAGTTTGATGTCATCTACAAGTTTGCCGAGGGTGCACTCTGCCCCATCATCCAAATCATGAATGAGGATATTAAACAGCATTGGACCCAGTAGTGACCTCTGAGTACACCACTGGTTACTAGCCTGCAACTAGACTTCATGGCACTGATCACCACCCTCTGGGCCTGGCTGTTCAGCTGTTTTTTCATCCATCTCATTGCTTGTCCAGCCCATACATCAGCTGCTCCTCTATGAGGATGTTACAGGAGGCAGTGCTGAAAACCTTACAGAAGTTGAGCTAGACAATATCCACTGCTCTCCCTTTATCTACCAGGCTAATCATTTAATCATAGAATCATAGAAGTTTCAAAAGTTGGTCAAGCATGACTTGCCCTTGGTGAATCCGTGCTCGCTACTCCTGATGACTTTCTTGCCCTTCACGTACCTGGAAATGGTTTCCAGGATTAGCTGCTCCATCACCTTCCCAGGCATGAAGGTGAGGCTGACCAGCCTGTAGTTCCCTGGGTCCTCCTTCCTGCCATTCTTGAAGATAGTAGTGGTGTTGCTTTCCTCCAGTCCTTGGGCACTTCTCCTAGTCACCATGATCATTCAAAGATTCTTGAGAGCAGCATTGCAGCGACATCAGCCAGCTCACTTGGTACTTGTGGGTGCGTCCCACTTACTTATGTAAGTCCATTTTGCTGAAGTATTTCCCGACCTGCCCTTTTCCACCAAGGGCACATCTTCCATGCTCCAGACTTTCTTCCTGATCACTGAAACCTGGGATTCCTGAAGGCTGGTCTTGCTTGTAAAGACTAAGGCAAAGAAGATAGTCAGTACCTCAGCCTCTTCCATGTCCCGTGTCACCAGGCTCCCTGTCTCCTTCAAAAGCAGACCCTAGCCTTCCTTTTGTCACTTGTATACTTAGAGAAGCCCTTCTCATTGCCTGTGAGATTCTTGGCTGGATTAAATTCCGTTTGGGCTGTAGCTTTTCCGGCTTCATCTGTGGGTGCTTGGATGGTGTCTCTATATTTCTCTCATGTTACCTATCTCTGCTTCTACCCACTCTGTGCTTCCTTTTTTTGTTTGAGTTTTGCCAGAAGTACCTTGTTCATCCATGCAGGTCTCCTGGCATTTTTTCCTTACTTCCTGCTTGTTGGGATGGACTTCTCTTGAGCTTGGAGGAGGTGATCCTTAAATATTAACCAGCTTTCTTGGACTCCTTTTCCCTCCAGGGTCTTATCCTGTGGGCTCTGCCAAGCAAAGAGGCCTAAGTCTGCTGTCCTGAAGTTCAGTGATGTGATCTTGCTTTTTGCCCTCCTCCCTTCTCTCAGTGTCCTGAATTCCACCATCTCATGGTTACTGCAGCTATTGAATTTTAGAGTCACTAGAGTCATCCCACCATCTCTCTATGCTCCCGACAAGTTCACAGGCTTACAACTGCGCACAGATCTCCACCTCATCATGTTTATTCCCCATGGTGTGTGAATTAGTGTACTTCAGAGTGGCACCCCAGCAGGCTGATTTCCCAGAAGGGGTTCTGGTGATTTCTCTGTAATTGTGTCTTGTAGGCACTTGCTTGCATACATGCAAATGCTGGAGGTGACCCTGCTTAAACCCTGTTTTGTTTATTTATTTTATTATTATTTTTTTTTAATCCTTTCATGTCGCGTCACTCTTATCCATCACTTCCTCCTTCATAGGCCTGCTGGTAACTCTCTTCCTCCCCCTTTATTCATAGCTAAAAGCTCTCCTTAACAGGTCTGCCATCCTCCTGGTAAAGATACCTTTGCCCTATTTAGTGAGTGGGATCTCATCTCTCCTAAGCAGACACTGATCTGCAAACAGAGTCCCAGGGTCGTAGAACCCCAAAACCTGTTGCCAGCACCAGTTCCAATGCCAATTATTGAACTCTACTATCAGAGTCTTCCTCTCAGACCCTTACTCCTTACTGGCAGGATTGAAGAGAATACTACCTGCCCCTCCATGACCTTCATTACTACCATCAGAGCTCTGTAATCTCTTTTGATGCAGTCCAGGTTGCCCCTGGAGGTATCACTGGTACCTAAATGGAAGAACAACAAAGGGTAGTAGTCAGCGAGTTGGACAAGCTTCAACAGTTCCTCTACAATGGCCTGGATCCGGGCCCCTCGCAGGCAGCAAACCTCTCAAGTCATTGAGCCAGTTATTTCAGACAACTATTGAATAAGATTGCAAGGTCTATTTCCTGAATTGCAGTTTCTAGCTTTTTAGCTCCTAATCATGGGAGCATGGTTTTTTGAGATAACTGTAAGGTAATAGATGTTGGGGGGAAAAAAATATGTATGTTATGGACCGTAAAAAACGGTGTCTTGCAGACTGCAGGAAGTTGCTTGTGAAATTCAAGCTCCATCTATGAAATAAAGTTATAGGAATGTGAATTGTTGCCTTTTAAACAAATGTATTTTCATGGTTGAAATGTCAAAAGAGTTTGTCAGTCTCAAGGCGACTTGTGGGTAATTGGCAAATTTACAGAGTATGCACCTAGTTTTCTTCATAAGGTTGCATTTCACAGAAGAATTACAGTTCCTCAAAATCAAATTTTAGAAAATAAAAAAAATATGGTATTAGGCTAATTTCAATGTAACCCTTATTTGATCCTGTTGTGGCTTAACATGGCAGCCAACAACTAGGACCTGACAGCTGCTCAGGTGGCTGCCGGGTTACACCATGACAGGACCTTTCAAGCTGGCCACACACCTGCGAGTACTGCATCTGTATTTTTCCACTAAGCGATACTGTCCAAAGGTGGAAGCAATCTTGGTGGAACAGTGACGTGACAAGAAGATCTTGTACAGGCCATAGATATCTAGTGTATGGACATTGTAGGCCTAGCTGAAGCTCTGCTAATTCTAGGATTACAGTGGGTTGTACTCCCCTCTAACGTTACTTACTTCTCTTTGTAGCTGAAGCTAAAAGCCTGTGGTGGGTTGACCTTGGCTGGCTGCTAGATGTCAACACAACCAAGGTCAGCCCACTGCAGTCGTTTTTGGCACCCAACCTGGGGCTTGAGGAATGAGAGATAAGGACACCAGTTGAGAGTGGTACTGTCCAAAACTTGGACTGAACATTGCCAGAGTGAAATAACTGTGGGGATTCTTTGGTGGTTGTAATGAGGTGAAGGAACAAGAGGTTGAATTTTATCGTGTGTGTAAAATTTCAACTTTTTCAGTGTTGTTATGTCAGTTTGATTTTGATGTGGGATTTTTTTTTTGTAGGTGTAAGTGAAGTTTGTGAAGAGTGTGTGGTGAATGTATATTTTATCGACTGTTCTTAAATATGTGTTCCACAGAGGTGAGCGTGGAATGTACTGGGTGCAGTGCCCAGGTGTTGGCAGCAGGGAGTTTCAGGGGTGGTGACTATGAGGAGAGGTCGGTGGTGCCTGGTGCAGGACACAGCTGTTCTATCCAGCTCCAAAACAAACCTGCCACAGGATACAGCCAAGCCCTCCATCAGCAAGGGTAGTGGCACCTCTGGGAGAAAGTGTTGTAAGAAGGGGAAAACGATGCATGGTAGTGAGATATAAGGAAAAAAAAGTGGAAGAAACCACCCTGTGAACACCAAGGTTGTTGAAGGAGGAAGGGGAGAAGGTGCTCCAGCCACTGGAGCAGGTGGCGGAGACCACCATGGAGCAAGTATTTCCCTGCAGCCCATGGAGTATGTCGTGCTGGAGCAGCTAGATATTTTCAGAAGGAACTGTGACCCGTGGGGGATCCACACTAGAGGAGTTCCTGAAGGACTGTAGCCTGTGGAGACAATATCATGCTGGAGCAGTTCCTGAAGGACTGTAGCTTGTGGAAGGGACCCCATACTGGAGCAAGCAAAAAGTGTGAGGAGGAAGGAGTGACACAGAGGAACTATTACAGTCTGACTGCAGCCCCTATACCCCTGCACCACTTGGGGCAGGGGGACAGAGGGGAGTTGGGAACGAAAGTGTGAAGCTGAGCTGGGCTAGAAGAGTGTTTTAGTTTTGTCTTTGTTTCACACTATCCAACTCTATTTTAATTGCAAATAAATTAATTTAATGTTCCCCAAGTTGGGTCTGTTTTGTCTGTGATGGTAATTGGTAGGTGATCTCCTTGTCTTTATCTTGAGCTATGACCTTTTAATCTTATTTCTCCCCTCATCCTGTTGAGGGAGAGAGAGAGCAGCTGGGTGGGGGTTTGGTGATCAGCCCATCACAAGGCATTGACTTCTTTATTCAGGTGGTTGTTTCAGATGTCTGTATTTTTCTAAAGTTTCCTAGCAGGACAGAGACCAGATTACCACTGCAAAGTTTTAACTCGTGTTCATGTAGTAAATGACTCCTGTAAGCTATTTTTTGTGGAAGTGAAATGTTTAAGAAAGTTTTTTAGGTGTACAGTTATATTCTAACATGGGGTTAGAACTAAAGTTTAGTTCAAGTTTTTTAAACTGTAGTGTCGGTAAAAGACTTGTCCAGATGATAGTTCATGTTTGTAAAGTCTGCCTTCCTTGCTAAATGCAGACTAGGGCATTACCAAAAAAAAAAAGAAAAAAAGAAAAAAAAAGTGGGATATGGTAATTTTGGTCTAAAATCACATTAGAAGATTCTCTGAAGCTAACTGGCAGTATCTAAATTTCACAGGAATTTTTTAAAAGTAACTCTAGAGGTGTTTTATTTACCTGTAACCTTCTTAGTTGCACTGACAGGTGAAATATGTCCTTCCTTGTATAATTAGTGTACTGGGCAACAGTGAATATGTAAGGAGCTTTGCTGTAGCAATTTGGTATAGTTTTGAGCATTTTTCCCTGATAGTTTCTTTCAGTTCCCTTTTGTGAGTTTGACTTTTGCCTCAGTCTCTCATGTTGTCATCCCTTCTTACTGATTGCTTAGTTTTTCCTCTTCATCTTCTGTGTTCCACGATTTAGTGTATTGTGCTATTCTGTATAATCCTCTCCCTACCCTCCTCCCCCAATGCCATTGTGAGCTGTCATAATTTTTGTGTTGTAAGGCTCTTATTCCTACCATTTATTTAATCAATTTGAGTTTTCTCAGAACAGGGTCTGCCAAATGCTCCTCTTCCTGCCAGCTGTGTCTTGGGTGTCCTGGTGTGACTTGAAACTTGCTCTCATTTGTTAGTTTTCTATTCGTTTGACACTTCATCACTCCCTGCGTAATGAACAAGCTGATCTATTTTTGATGAAATGGCTTTGGTTTTTAATAGCAGAACAGTTTTTGTGAATTCAAGTTTTATATTTCTTTTATTCTTTTTTAGATGTTGGATGTCTATGACATTCTTCCTTTTGATAATCCAGATGGTGGCGTGTGGAAACAAGGCTTCGATATCACATACAATGAAAATGAATGGGACAGTGAACCACTTCAAGTTTTTGTCGTGCCTCACTCACATAATGACCCAGGTAATATGTTAACTGTATTGATTTGTGCATCTAGAGGCTTTTCAGTTAAGAAATATATTGTCATTTCTGTGAAGATTTGGGCTTTTTTTAAAGCATACTACTTCATATGTTAGACTTAAATCTAGCAAGGCAGTTAAGCAGATGTATAATTCAAGTGCCATTGACTCAAGTGAGAACTGTTATGATAAAAATTGTACATACACTTATTTATGAAGTGGAGTAGAACTTGAGTGTTGATATTGGAAGGTAATATAGGTTTTTTTGTGTTCGTTCTGCTTGTAACCTAGTCAGTTTATTCATTGCTGCATTAAATACGGCCTGTTCTTATTTTAACTTTTTGGACTGTCATAGATACTTAACCCTCAGCCAGTGATAGAGGTGTGTTTTTTGGATTATGTGAAAATGGCAAATGTGAGATTTTTGACTGTAACACTTTCTTTATTGTTTTGTGCACACGCTAATTCTACGGTGGGATAATATGAAGTTTGGATTTAAACTGAAACCTAAGTATGCTTATGTAATTTTACTTCTTCCTCCCACGTTGATGTTTACTGTGTAATAAATAAAATGGAGAAGTATCACTTTATTTTGAAATGACTATAAAATACACCAAAAAGCAGTGAATTATACTGCTATAGTGTACTTCTGGTACGTGTACACTGACTATGAGAAGCTGGTGAAACTGCTTTTATTGTGGAAAGCCAAAATTTCAGTGATTTTTAAACTTTATTACTGTGTTTCTTTCTAATTTGTTGTTTGAAGTACTGTGGATCTGAGAGAAGTAAGATACAGTATAGTGAACATAAGTGACTTTTATTGGCATTTATCAAGTGTTTTCAAAGAAAATTAACACTGGATTTTGGAGAGACTGTATTGTCCAGTTATGACAACTAAAATTACAAAGTATGGATATAGTAAAAATACTCAGAGAAAATAATCACAGCATAAACTTCGATCTGCCTTTTTGTAGAACTGTCTTTAAACCTGTGTCTGTTTATTTCCTCTGTGGTGGTTGTTCTCCTAAAAACTATCCTAGAAAGAAGCCACACCCTGTACAGTCATTTAATGAATCTGAAACAATCTTAAAGGAATGTACAGAATTTCTAGTTCTCTTGGTTCGTATTAGAAAGTGGTATGGAGTTGAATTCTCTCCCTCTTTCTGCTGAAGCTAGTAGGATTATGTCCTAAATGAGGGAGGATGGTTGGCATTCTGCTAGAAACCAGTTGCCTGGTGTCACACCTGTTCTCCCGAGATGACTTTAGATGGATTGAACAATGACTCCCTGCACAGTGCAGGGTGAGGCAGCTCAACAGGAGCACAAGGCTTGGGAGCTGCAGGAGAATGTTCTAAGAGAAGCCGAGAAGAGCTTTGTAGAAAAGTTTGCTGGTGTCCATTCAAGTCATAAGGTTTGTAGGGGCTCAGTGTTCTGGCACTATTTTTTTTTAATCTTTTTTACTACAGGTTCTTCTTCTACAGGTTCTAGTAATTATGTATTTATGTTTTTAAAAAATTTATTTTGTTTATTTTATTTACATTCTTTCTGTAGCTGTCTTCCAGAACAGAATATATTGGGCTGATTTCCTTTGTGGTGCCTGGCTTGTCCTGTCAGTACTCCATGCAGAATTGACCAGTTTCTGTTGCCATGCTGGAAGTACTCCTTGGAGCTAACATTTAACTTTCTGACCTCCAGCCTTCTACATTCTTCTTTACAGCTAGATTCCTGTCTTGCCTGCTATAATCAGCTGTGGTAAATTTTCACAGCCAACACTCCTTGTGTCTGACAAACTTTGGCATTAGGTGCTGTAATCTAGTGTTTTGTTCATCCTGTAGCACCAGTTCTGCTTACCAAAAGTGGCTCACTGAGAACTCGTATTCTGAGGAATTTGAGTATTGAAGTTACTGGACCTCTTTTCACATTGAGATTATTTTGGTCGATACTAACATCTGTCACTACAAATTACGTTATCCCTTACTGTATGCCAAGCAAGACATACAGTCTTGAGGCTGCTGTTGGCTCAGCTGGCCAGTAGCAAAGGCTATCAATATCCGGTTATGCTGGAAGAGGCTTCATCAGAGCCTCCAGATTTTTAGATATATGTCTTTTGGGGCTAGCAGACTTAATAGCTCTGTATTGTATTGCTCCTATTAGAAGGGTCCCAAAAATAGTGGATTTTTAGGGAAGACGGACATGTCTTTTATTAACTTCCAAATTAGGGTGGCAAGTTACTAAGCTTACTCAGTGGGGAATCCCTTGAGCTTCAGTATATATTTGCCACGACGCTTGAGATATTATACCTTCTTTTGGAAAGTCAGATGATAACAAGAATCTTCTTCAGGTCCAGAGGCCCTCTCTGTGTATGGAATTCTTCTCTGTCACATTTGGGTTCTTGATCTGTGTTTAAAAAAACCCAACCAAACAACAAAAAGACCAACAAACCCACCCCAGAAAAGCCAAACAAACTGTGGTGGCCTGACCCTGGCTGGATGCCAGATGCCCACCAAAGCGGTTTTATCACTCCTCCTCCTGAATGGGACAGAGGAGACAAAATATAACAGAAGGCTTGTTGGTCGAGGTAGGGACAGGGAGACATCACACAGCAATGACAATCACGGGCAAAACAGAGTTAACTTGAGGAAAATTAATTTAATTTATTACCAATCAAATCAGAGTAGGATAATGAGAAATAAAAGCAAATCTTCAAAACACCTTCTCCCACCCCTTTCTTCTTCCTGGGCTTAACTTTACTCCTGAATTCTCTACCTCCTCCCCCCAAGTGGCTCAGGAACTTGGAATGGGGGTTGTGGTCAGTTCATCACTTGTCTTTGCGAGCACTCCTCCTCATACTCTTCCCCTACTCCAGCGTGGGGTCCCACCCATGGGAGACAGTGCTCCACGAACTTCTCCAACATGAGTCCTTTCTGCGGGCTGGAATTGTTCATGAACTGCCCCAGCGTGAGTCCTTTCCTGCGGGGTTCACAAGCCCTTCCATCAAACATGCTGTGCCGTAGACTTCTCTGTCCATTGGCCTGCAGGTCCTTGCAGGAGCCTGCTCCTGCACGAGCTTCCCACAGGATCACAGCCTCCTTTGGGCATCCACCTGCTCCAGCGTGGGGTCTTGCCTGGGCTGCAGGTGGCTATCTGCTCTACTGTGGGCTTCCATGGGCTGCAGGGGCACAGCCTGCCTCACCATGGTCTTCATCACAGGCTGCAGGGGAATCTCTGCTCCAGCGCCTGGAGCACCTCCTCCCCCTCCTTCTACACTGCCCTTGGTGTCTGCAGAGTTGTTTCTCTTGCATAGTCTCATTCCACTCTCATGCTGGAATTGCAGTTGCACATTTTTTTCTTCTTTCTTAACTATTTTATCCCAGAGGCTCTACCACCATCGCTGATGGGCTCGGCCTTGGCCAGCGGCGGGTCCACCTTGGAGCCAGCTGGCATTGGGTCTGTTGGACATGGGGGAAGCTTCTGGCAGCTTCTCACAGAAGCCACCCCTGTAGCCCCCCCACTACCAAAACCTTGCCATGCAATCCCAATACGCAAACAAATTTAAAAAAACAGTAAATACCCCTCCCCCAAACACAAATAAATAAAAAGCCAGAAGTCCCAAGTAAAAAACCACACCACCAAACCACCCACACAAAACCACCCACCCTCCCACCTCCTCCAAAAAATATTTTTGAGTCAGCAGAATTATTGAACTTCTAAGACAGATAAAGCATAAATACTGCTCTGCAACCAGAGGTACCCTCACTAACACCTTTTCCTTTTTAACTTTTTGTGTGGTCAACCATGGAGCTTCCTGTACTTTCCCAGTATGAATTTTCTATTTACCCAGGACAGGGTGTCTGCTGTCTGCTCCTTAGTTTACATCTGAATGATGTCTTTTGGTGCACTTGAGAGCTTCTTTTAGTGAAGTTTAATCTGATTCTGTTTTGCCCTTCCCAGCAGTGCTCTGGCCTGCTTCCAGATGTAGGGGTGTGGGCCATAATGAGCTTAGCCTCAGAGGTGGATTTTTACTGCTGTTCAAAATATCTGTCTTGGAGGGAGTCACTCATTAAATCTGTAGTAAGGTACTTGTTCTTCCAGCTCTCTGAAAGAAGTGGTCTCTGTGTCTGCCCCATCAATAATAAGGTCTGAAGAATTCTGTGAAGTGGTGAGAGCTGCCTCTCATCTTTGTTGCAACCATTTTCCTGCATAGGTTATTCCCCAGGACTTGCCTGAAATATTAATGGTGTTGGCGTTCACCTTTGACAACTGACTTTCTTACTGATGTCTAAAGTCTTGGCTCCTAAAGTCTTCCTCCTTAATACCTAATTTCTTCATGTTTTTCTGTCTTTCCACCAGCAGCAACTAAAATCTGCATCTCCTCATGCATACAAACTAAGTATCTCCCAGCCTGTTCGGGCTCCTCAGTTGATACAAAGTAGAGTTAAACTGAGATATAATCCTGGTAAATGTAAACTGTTCCATTACCAAAGGTGTTTGTGCAAGACTGGTTATTGTTTGCTTTCTATAACACAAAGAAATCTCCTGACTTGGTACTGCTTTTGGTAAGGACATTTCTGTGGTATTGTCTGTAGTATGAAACTGCATATTAATAAACACTTGAAAAAAGGAAAATTTGTCTGTTACAAAGATCTGAAATCTCTTATATGGGTAATGGTTACATTATTCCTTTCCCGCAGAGGATTAAAAGGCATGGTGCAAGGAAAATGCCTTCTGGCAAGAAAGCTTCAGGCATAATGAACCTATAGTGTAACAATGTATGTGAAAAATATTTACCAAGAAATGGGATTAGTAAAGATATAACTATTAGCTGCAGAAGATCTAAGTTCTCATTATATTTTACGTTTTCTCATCTGAGACTGCTTTAACTTTTCATGTAACCAGTTACACTAGTGAGAATCTGTAGCTCAAAGGCAAAGGAAGTGCCTTGAAATAGAATCTATAGGGAGGGGGGTGGTCTTAGGTTCCAGGTTCTGTTCTGGAGGATGATTTATGCACTGGTGCTCTGAAACACTTTTTGTTGATAAGTTCTGCTAAATCTGGGTTAACCACTTCCATGTGAATTCAACAAGGACCTACAAACTTGAGGTCTCTGTGCTTCCCTTTAATAGCTAATGTATTCACCTGTTATTAGGAAATCACTTAGGCAAATGGGCCCCCTTCACACTTTTGATCAGTGACAGGCATAACTGTCTTCTAGCTGCTGGCAGCTGATGAAGATTTGAGCACAGCAGCTGCATGTTTGATTTGGGGGGGACTCACCCAGTGCAGATTAATCTCAAGCCATGGAGAGATGTTCCATTTACAAATAGCTGTGTTGTGTGAGGTTGTAGCCATCGCAGATGGGTGGCATTTCTTTCTGGAGCAGATTAATGAACGATCGTATAACCTGCTGTGCTGGCGAAGCCCTTACGTTAGCTCTCGTGCTTCAACAGCAGTTTCTTGTGACTGCCTGAAGTGGATTAGGCAGCTGAACCCCAGAGGGAAGAGCCCTGCTCAGGGACAGTGATATTGTCAACCAGCACAACTGGGCTTGAAAGATGGTGTTCAGATATGACCTGAGGGGTCGAAAGGCGCTTCCACCATTGATTGCTCTGTTGGCAGTGATGATTTTGGTGATGTCTTCTCATTAAATTATTTAAGAATTGAGACTTGTGAGCTTTGTAAGATATGTGTGTACCAGATGAGAGTATTTTGTTGCTGAGTGTGGTTGTTACAGACCTAGTACAAGCAGCACTTAAGTGGAATTGAAAGAGACTAAAATAGATTTTCCCTCCCCCCTCCACCTACCCACACCCAATTTTTACTTAAGTTAAAATGTATGGGAAAGGGTGTGTGCATGTATGTCAGGTCTAAATACTTCCTTAGCTATCAAAATAATTACCTAATTCTGTCTTCTTCCAGGAACTAGTTAGCTGAGAATTTTATTAAGTCAGGTGTGCATTTTAAAAAACCCAGGTATTGAAGTTGTTCTAATTTTGTTGCAAAGAGATTGCTTTTATTTTCTGGAAACCTGTGTAATGCTAGCAGAAATTTAATGGTTTTATTTAATTCTGCTATAAAATTAATAAATTACTGAACTTTCTCAGGTAGCAAGAAGCAGCATTGATATGTGAATTTTAGACTCAGTGAAATTAATTATGATTGACTGTAAAGTAAATTAGAGCTGCAAACTGCCCTCAAAAATGCATTAATCTAACAAGCGATAGTATTCCAGACATGCACTAAATCTGCCTCTTCATTGAAACAGATTTCATGAGAAACTGGAAACTTGTTTAAGCACATGTTTCCTCTTTAACATTGGAGGTTGACTTATCACAGAATGGTAGGGGTTGGAAGGGACCTCTGCTTATGGTACTAAGCAGTTGAAAAGTCTTTTGTTTCATTTCAACAGTTAATTTTAAACAAAAAGACAAATGAAATACAAATGTCAGAAAAATGCCAACAGCCTTGCAGATACATATAAGCAGTGCTCACTCTTGGTAGTAATAATTTCGTGTTTTCAAAGTTGAGTTGTGATTCTTGTCATGATCAAATTAAGTGCATTTACTTAAGTTAATTTTTGAATGATGCTAATTTGTCAGCTTCTGTTGTAAGTTTGTCCTGAAACTTTGCCTGTGTCTCTACACTGTGTCTTAACTGTGCTAAGACACAAGAATACCTTTCTCTAGTGCAAGGAGCTGATAAAGTTTTAAAAAACAAAATTGGACTGCAAAGTGTAGACAGGAATAGTGGCAAATCAGTTGATTAAATGCTTCAGGATTTTTTTGCATAGCAATGCATTGCGTTTACATTTGGACATAATTTGTGGAGTCTTGCTGTCAATCCAAAAGAATTTACATTAATGAAGTGGGGGGGAAAAAAGTGCGAAAATGGACAACTGCATGATGCTGCTAAATTTGGGGGGGATGGAATATAAAGTTTCCACACTTTTGGGGACGAGCATGAGTGAGACAGTCAAAAGACAAGCAGCTTAGCAGTGTGTACTTGTACTTTCCATTGCTATCACGTGTGCTGGCAGAAAGTGGAAGTAGCTGGGAAAGTCCTGGATGCTTATTAGGTCAAGACTAGCATAATGACATTAAAGACAGTATTATTTTCTTTCTTGTTTACATTTTTATGTTGACAAAGGTCTGTATGTAGTTTTAAACCTACCAGTATTATTTTGCTGATATTAGCATATTTAGTTTTGGTAATTGCAGTTTTAAACTACTGCAGTTTTTCCACGTGTAAACTCTGTTTATGTTGAAAGTTTCCTGACACAAATACAGTGGTAAATTTTTTCTTTCAACTTGGGAACAAATTCTTAGTTTGTGGATGAGCACAAGAATGAATATGAGTTGTACTAGATTCTTATGTGATGTTAAGGTCTGAGATGTGAAATAATACATTTAATTCAGTAGTAGACTTATAGCGAGCAAGTGTAAATTAATTTATTCATTGTTTTTTGATAATATTTTTTAATATTTTTGATTTATATTTTTGATCTATTGATAATATTTTAAAATCTTTTTTGATAATATTTTTTAATCTTTACGGCTCTGTGCAAAATCGGAAAGCCTCTGTAAGTCGTGGGATTAAGACCTGTCAAAGGCATGAAATTTTACAAGAACAAATGCCGGATTCTGCACCTGGGACAGAGTAACACAGGACACAAGTATAAATTGGGAGAGGAGTGGCTGGAGAGCAGCCCTGCAGAAGGAGACCTGGGGGTGCTGGCTGGCAGCAGGCTCAGTGTGAGCCAGCAGCTGCCCTGGCAGCCAAGGGGGCAAACCTCTGCGTCCTGGGGTGCATCAGAC
>Ga0065711_1006000_pt1 | contig 29677 bp, 17 predicted proteins | sample Hoacrofraction12_FD_59098 | JGI IMG/M metagenome (GOLD analysis project Ga0065711, IMG submission 59098) | Hoatzin crop microbial communities from Cojedes, Venezuela - Epithelial fraction 12 v2 (version 2) | ecosystem: Host-associated > Birds > Digestive system > Esophagus > Crop | place... | reverse complement strand
GTCCAACCCCCCTGCCGAAGCAGGGTCACCTACAGTAGGCTGCACAGGATCTTGTCCAGGCGGGTCTTGAATATCTCCAGAGAAGGAGATACGGTGCTGTGTTGGGCAGCTGAAGCGTGTGTCTGAACAGACGTCAGATGTAAAGTAAAGTAAAACTTGGAGCATTAACAAAGAAAACTTTTTACAGTTTTCTTTATATTCCTGCTCATCTCTAAGGCAGAATGAGAAAAACCTGATCTAGCTTGGATTTGACGACTCCTTAGCAAAACATAAACCTCTGCATGATTGTTTTTCCTTCTCCTGACTCATTAAGCTATTTGTTAATCTGAATATCACTTCATTAAACAATTACTTTGCAATCAGAGGAAAACCTGGACTTAATACGTAATAATTTAGTGTTGAGAAGATTAGCTTCTCGTTCTTGCACGAATGCTGGAGAGTAGCAGCTGCTGGTGAGGAGGATGCGCGCTGACCGGAATGTGAAGACAGCCAGTTTCAGGGTTCACTTACGCACCGGACTGCAGTCCTGCAGCCTAAACTGGGCTCCAGCTAATGCCTAGGTGTGCAGTTAAGAAACCAGAAGGTGCAGAGCCTGAAACTTTAGAGACCTCTTAAAATAGAGTTTATAAGAAGGAATAGTACTAAACTGAGACTGTTGCTTAGGAGTTACGTTGTTTGACTAAGTAGGTTTTAAAGATGTGTCCTGGTGTGTACTTAAAATCCTGTTAGAGCATTTTGTGATGTGACCCATCAAAGCCATCAAACTGTCATAGGATAGAGGTCTGGCATAGAAGCAGCAGGTTTAAGTTCTTTTATAATTCCCTTTGTTTAAAAATAGCCAATTATTTACAGAGCTGTCGGAGAACGTTTATTTTATTTGAATAGATATGGAAGGATTCTTACCATAGTGGGTGGGTAGAATTTCTGTAAATCTTGGAGCAAACTCGTAGTCTGTAGCAGCTTGTAATTGCTGAAAAACACACCTGTCTCCTGAATCTAGCTATTGTAGCAGATGTTCAAGGTTAGCAGGTTTGATTTTTGTCTTCCCTGTCAACATCAGTTCTCACGAACAGACTGCTCAGAGGTATTTTTATGGAAGTATTTTTGAATACTGACTCCACACAGTGAGGATTAGGTACTTCAGAATTCATTTCACATTGGACTTAAAAGCAAGGTCAGAGACTCTGCAGAGGAAAGGTAAAGTCACCACACTGCTGACTACAGCCAAGCGAATAAATGTTCCACCCTGATAGCTGAGCTCTAGTAAAGCATTTTGTCCTAGGCATCTGGCAGATCAAGCTGGTGGAGTCTTGGGCTGACTGTGGACATATTAGCAAGTAAGAGATTGAGATGGATTTTTAAAATGCAACCAAATATCACAGAGGACTTGCCTAACACTTCCAAGAGTCTTCCTTGTGGCTTAGTTTAGCATTTAAACTTAGGTATCCATAAGTTATAGTACATCTTCACTGTAATTAATATTTTTCAAGTTAGCAATAACTAATAATATTATCAGAAGCATTTTTTTTCATGGCCTACATTAACCAGGTTAAGCAGTTGCTTGTGACATAATTTTGGGATTTCCAACATATTCCCTTCTATTGCAGTATGCAGGTTTTGATTATCTTTGATTAATCATCATGAATTTCATGTGCCCACAACTTAACATTAAAACACTTAAAAGGTGGGGTTTTTTTTAAATAGAAAGCCTGATATGGTTCAAAGTAATTTGTTTTTGCATGCCTGTCTGTAATGCAGGAGTTAGTGTGGTCATATCAGCTTGGGCTTACAGGCAATTGAATTTATGATTGATTTATAGTAGGTATAAATGGAAATCACTGCTTACATTGCTGACTTGGTCTCTGAAGTTCTCACCTAATGTGCTCGTGCAGCTGTTTGCTCCTCTGCTGCCCGTGCCCCGCAGTCTGACGCCCCGGCGCAGCAAACCCCGGATCTGGCACTCGGGTTTGCAGGCACGAGGAAGCGAGCAGCGAGGCTGCGTCAGTGCAAAGGTGGTGAAGCTCAGAAAAGCCTCTGTCAGACTGCAGGCTTCCCGCCAAGTTCTGTGCTAGCCAGGGTTTGCCAGGTACGTTGGGACGAGTTTGTCATGCCTCTGCCCTTCTCGGGCTCGACCGCAGACTGGGAGTGACGGCACGGTCACGCGCTGCCTGCGAAGGGTCTCTGTCCTGCCAAGGTTTTGGTGCTGTTCCTCTGTTTGGGGTCGATGTGGAAAACGGAGCGCATTGCTTTTGGGTAAACTGTCAGATGCCCGTCAGAGAAAAGGATCCGGATTGATTACAAGACATACTTTTTCTTGAAGGGTTGTTTTAAACACAAGGCTTGTAAGGGGGTAGTGCAGAGCGTGTTGCTGCGTGAGTTCCAATGGTTGAGGATATTTCTGACTGATTTCCTGAGGAAGCCAGGCTGTTACGACCACGCAGCGTGTGGTTGTCTTGCATCCACCGTACATCCCAGCAGCCCGAACGCACCACATGCCGTGTCTAGAGGGGTTGAGAATTNGGAGTGTAAATTGATGTCCTGAACATTTTGTGAAAATAGCTGGGTGGAGGTGGGGCACAGACNGTGTTGTGAGGCTCCTGGTCAGCCAAGGAACAGGCTGCAGCCTGAGCCCAGCTCTTCCCAGAGGTTAACAGCCACGAGTGGGGAGGGAAGAGAAAACACCAGTAACACCCAAACCCTCCGAAAGAGATTGCGTCCAATTAGGTGACAGAAAATCCAAAAACGAGCAGCAGAGTCAGGGAAAGCTTCGCTTGGTTCTGCTGCTTATGAAAGAATTCTCTTCCATGTAGATTGTTCACATATGATGAAACTGTGCAAAAATAAAAGTGTTCTTGTGTGGTTCTAAATTTGGCTGTTCTTTGATATGTTTCAAAGCCAGTGTAAACTCAGGATCCTAAATCTTTCTTTACAAGGAAAAAAGGTGGGTTTTAGTACATATGAAAATTAAATCAAGGACTGAGATATTAATAACAGCTTTGAATGAACCAAAGAACAAAGTATTTTTGTAATGAATGAAGCATGTAGTTTTTCCACTGAAACAGCTTCAAGATCAGAAGACTTGGAAGTAGGCCAACTTAGTGTCATGTACAGAAAAAGAAAAAAACTGTGGCAAAAGTCCGTAGTAATGAAGTTAATTGAAAAGAAATTAGTATGTATAAAGCAACTAGTGGAGAAAGTTATTAGGAACATGAACTGCTCCTGTGTTTCAGAAGAATTTGTGGAACAAGTAACTCAGAGAGAACTGCTCGAGATGTGGACACTCCGAGGTCTTTGTGGCAGCTCGGGCTCCGAGGAGAGGTTTGTCCCTTGGCTCAGTTCTGGCGCTGTCCCTGCCAAAACTGCAGTGAGGGAGCAAGGATGGATAACGAAGAAACGATTCGAAGCTCTCGGGGTAGGTAACTGAACTGGGGCCATACTGGAGAATGGGAGCAGCGGAGCGGTGTTGGTTCCAGTCCAGGACCCGGCCGACTGCAGATGCGTGAAGAGCCCGCGCACGCATCTGACGCACTGATGGCTTTCCGAGCTGGAGGTGGAGTCTTGGGGTTTTACTGTCTGGCGTATATTGTGCTGCCAGGAGTGTGTGAGCCCTGGAAAGTGTACAATGGTGCAAAGAAGTGATCGAACGGTGTCCCATGCATGGCAAGGACACGCCGGTCTCTACAATGTTTGGTTAAGCTGTTCATCTGTTCTTTTGCTCTAAACGTGTCAATTTTATTCCAGGTGATGGTAGTGTTGGAAGAGCTAATAGGGAGCCAAGAGATAATGAAAACCGTAATTGGTTCTCATTTTACAGGCCACTGTTAGATGCAGCTTCTCTGTCTTTCCTCCTGGCAGATGAATCCTAGGCCATTTAATCGTTCCTCATGTGAAGGCCGTTGCACACCTGCAGAAACCAGACCTGCACACCATCCTCAAGATCCAGGTGCTGGCTGGGTCTCTGCAGGGCCAGAGTGGTTTTGTGGCTTCTTTCTTGCTCTCCTAACAGTTTTTAACTCTTTATATGCTTTCACGAGTGCTAGTGGGCTGATGTTTGCACAGAACAGCTCCTTACGCTCCCAGGATCTTGTTTCTTGGTAGCTAGTGCGTAGTTCCAGGCTGATTGTTCTCTGTGTAAAATCAAAATGGTGTTTCTTGCACTACATTGAAACACATCTGGATTGGATGTGCTCTTCCATACTGCTGTGGAAACACTCGCTGTCACAGGGTCTGCCTGCAGCAATTCTGGATAACCCTCAGTCATCAACAGACTGTCGCCTTTCTCCTCGCTCCCTTTTGAGTGGGATTTATTAGTATGTTGGGCTATGAAAGTGATCCTCTTGGAGCTTCCCAGTGACTTCCCTCTGTGGACAGCATTAATGCCTCTCCCCTAACCCGCTGGCTTTATAAGCAAGTCTTTATATGTGGAGTTTCCTCCAAATCTCGTGTTAAGATCTTGGCAAATCTCTTCTGGGAATCAAAATGGGTTTATATCAAGAAGATACTTTCTCTCATCTCCATGCTCTTTGATTTCTTAAAAAAACCTCTAGAATATAGGAGTTTGATTGAAAAAAAAAGCATGGTTTCTCATTATAGATGCTAAATGGACTCATCCCTGAGGTTTTTATTCATGTTTTTGTTTGTCTGTTGTTATTCCTGGCAATGTGCTCAGCACAGACTTCAGACTGCTCCGGATTTCCTCTGGGTTAGTTTCAAAAGATTATGTCATGCTTACTGCTTTCACATTTGCTGATACGCAGGCAGTTTTCACCCTCTGCACTTACAGCTGAGTAATGTAATACTTGAGTTAATTTAGTTTACACTTTTGTTCTGTAGCTCCTGGGGATGTGGGAAGTCTTGGCCGTGTCAGCTCCATAGCTGCGAGCTGTCCACATCCAGCAGGTTAAACCTTAAGCTTGTGCTGTGCGAAGCTGGTCACTCCTCACTGGCTAGAACTGCTACTCATGCTCTGCGTGAGTGTCCTCCAGGTTCTTATGCCAGTCCCTGTGTATCTTGTAATTCTCTAAAATTCTCTGGAACCCACGAGATTAAAGATTTTTTTTTGTTGGTGGTCGAAATATTGATCTGAATGTTGATTCATCTAATGTGTTTTTAGTACCAAAAATCAAAATGGCAGTCAGTCTTAAATCTTGCTTATGTTTTGTGATAGAATAACTTTTATTTGAAAACCTTCCTAAGGAGAAGAAAACTCTCAGGCTCGGAGAAACACCACCCACCCTCAACCAAAGACCCCCAGAGCATCGTGATGCCTTGCAGCCACAGCTAGCGTATCATTCTTACTCGGTGTTTCTCAGACTTGGGTTGCAGCAAACCAGAGCAGATCTTTAGCTGAGAGTTGCCTGGGCTTAAACACTTTTTATTTTTAATTTTTTCCAAATATACAGAGGAAATCAGGAGGGTGTTTTGGAAACTGTGAATACAGTGCTTGCTAGATGTATGGTGTACAGCTGCCTCATAGAAATTAATTTACAATTCTTAAATATTCATAAATATAAAAATATATTTTGGTGACCTGTATTCATCACAGTTTTTTCATTTGATGCAAGAAACTACCCAGCGCAAGATAATAGTGGTGGGTCGTAGAGCCCTGTGCACACGCTCGCGGTTGTGTCAGACCGCTTGTGGTTTGTCTGATCCGCAGGTCCCTACCCAGACTCCGTGCGTGTGTGGGCTTGTCTGCGTGTTCCAGCTCGTTTTGGAGCTGCAGGGCTTTTTCTTCTTTCTGCTCAACATCGAGAAGTTCCCTAACAAAAGGACCGGAGGTGATTGCAGAGAATTTCTGAGTAGTCAGAGAAGAAATCTGATGTGACCTTTAGAGAAATGGAAACAGGGGTGAATTCAAGCATCCAGTCAAGAACAGTAAAGGTGAAGTTCCAGGCCTTATAAGGACAAAAAAGATGGCACCAGTCACTGAGCTTCCTTGCTACTGCACTGGGATAGGATTTAAAGCTTTTGAGAAGCTTACGGATCTTTTTTGACCCTATTTTTTATTTTTCTGTATGTCATTACAAGATGATTTCACAGAATACTTTAAAAACAAATAAATAAAATTATGGTAACACTGTTGTCTTCTAATTTATCTAAGCTATTCCTATTGTATTTTAATTTGTTAATATGTAAGTATAAATGCTGCTGTTCCTGTGCTGCTCGTTTATTAAAGTGAGGGTTAGTGTTTGAGGAATGTTTTAAAACAAAACAGAAGCTTAGGTGTGGTGTATGCTTAACATGCCGTCTGAATTTTGCTCTGTTGTATGTAATAGCTATTGTAATCTTCGATTTTTCCTAAAGTTTTGCTCTTCATAATTAAAAAAAAATTAAAATCACTGAAGCCAGGATTTTCCAGGACTTTGTAGCCTCGCTGAGCGTAGGTCTGAAAGAGCGTTCCTTGCCATGCAAACCCACCTCCAACGCGCGTTTCGTCGCCAGAGGTCATTTCCCCGAGCTGCGTGAGGCGCCTGGGCACCGCGGCGGGGCTGCGGCGCGGGCTGTGACCGGGCTGGCCGGGTGCTGCCGCCTCAGCCGCTGCCAGGAGGAAGGCAGGTGATTTAGATACACATAGAAGTTAGAATCTCTATTCCTGTCAGTGCCACTGCGGGTAGTTTTTATTTCGGTTTATCTGCTGTATATTTATGCCGTCTTTACGAAGAGTTTTTTGCTGAAGTCCTCAGAATAAGCCCTCCAAAAGGCTGGTGGTAACAAAATGTTCCTGCCCCATCACTGTAAAAATCCAGTGCTCGGTGGGAGCTGGGCTCGCGTTGGCTTCTGCTGAGGGTTTTGTTGAGCCAGTTTGTTACCGGGTATTACTGATGGGGTAGCTACCACACAGTGATGCTACTGATGTCCTAAGTGAAGCCTAGAGCAATGGTGAAAGATTAGAATTGCCTTTTTCTGTACCATAATTCAGAATCAGACTTTAATACACTGGTCACTCATCAAAAAGTACTTACTTCAGTTTTTCCTACCATAGCTATTTTATTCTGCGCTGTGAAAGCCACAGGATAAGAAAGCACAAAGGTTTTTATTATGTGGTTTAACTCATGTATATCTCATTCGGTGCTGAGCACCGTGTGAAAACACTGCAAATGTGCATTGTTGCTGCTTAACTGGTCATTATTATCTAATAAAAATACAGAAAAGAAAGCAGTGGGATGTAGATGAAGATGCTTTGATTTTGTCAAAAGTTAAATTGTAGCAACTGGAATAATAATGATGTGTTGAGGTAGTCTTCATGGTGAATAGCTCTAAAACAGTAAAAAAGAAGAGATATTCCTCATTTCTTTGCTTGGTTCTGTTTGCAGTGGAGATGCAGCTTGGCAGAGTTCTTATGTGAGGGTGAAAGTCGAGCCAGAAGCACACGCATGTAGGTGTGGTATAGGTTTAAATTTCTCCAGTAATCTCTCGAATTTTCACCATAATTCTTTTTCCCACACTTGCACCCATTCTTGTTTCAGGGCCTTTTAATTTTCTGAATGGTTATGTTGCTCAAAATTTCTGTTTGAATGTGTCAGGCTCAATAAAAGAACTAACACTATTCTTGGAATGAATTATGCTTTGCTTGGGAAGACGGGTGCCGTCATGGTGGCACCGTTCCTTCGCATGGTTTTGCGTGCTTCCAGTGTGCTAAATAGTTTTAAAAAAGGAAAACGTCAGGGCTGTTGCTTTGCTGTGTGGCACAGCACAGCCAGTTGCATGGCTGTGAATCTCTTTGACGTAAACATGGCTCTCTTATACCTCGAAGCCAGAGTTCGTTCCAGACATTTGGAGGAACATGTTGCATCAAACTGGCAGTTGCCCCATAAAAGATGGAATGGGAATTAATTCAATTTTATCTTTTTCACTTTAAGGAAAACTAAATCCAGGATTTTTAGTGTTCATCATTAATAGGTCTTCAAACATCTGAAGCACATCTCTGGCTGCAGGGGATTTTATTCTTTGGCTGTCACATTCTGGTCTGAGCTCTCTTAGCGTGGCAGTGGTTGTTAACGCGCCAGTAGGCAGAGCTGCTGCTGCGCTGCCCGGGGGGAGAGCGGCCCTCCGGCACGGTGCCGCGGCGTGGCCATCGGGTTTAACCGAGCGATGGGTTGTAGAGTGCAGCCCTGGGGACTCGCTGCCATTCCCGTGTGTAACGAGGCGGCAGCCGTCAGGAATGCAGAGCCTAGAGCGGTGTCTCCGGCCCCAGAGCACCGTACCCTGAACCGGGTGAATTCTTTTGTCTGGCATAGAAAGCATCCGTTGCTGAAGCCAGCGTGCCGCTGCGTTAGAACGGGGCGGGAGGAAGCGGTGTGGATTTGCTCCCTTCCAGGGCCAGCTTCACCCAGGACCACTGGCATGCCCTTGAGTCAGTGGTCTCCAGGTTGTGACCTGTGACCGTCAGTTTGAGCAAACTGCCTGCAGAAGTTCCAGAACAGTTTTCCTGTCATTTCAGAACCCGGTGTTCTCCCTTTTTTCCCCTGGTGTTCTGCTCCCTCCGTCCCCACAGACCACGGGAGCTAAGGTGGCTGGTGGGGCAACAGCAAGGATTGTGAGCAGTGACCTTGGTGCTGGGAGCAGCAGCGGGGCGGTTTGTGTGCTGGGCAGGAGGCTGCGGGGCGCCCGCGGCCGGGCGGGCTGGGGAGACGCTGCCCATCCTCGGCCCTTGAAACCAACGGGTTCGTTACTCTCGGTTTTGAGTAACTTACTGCTTTGTGAGGCTTTTTATATTTCTATTTTCTGAATTTGGGCATTGTTCCAAAAAAACAGTCTCTTAGAATAATTAGATTGCTTTGATTCCTTTTAATTAAGTCATGTTAAGTAGGCTGCCTGTGTGCGTGGCAAAGTCTCAGGTTTGATGTGTTTTCTGCATTTGGAAACTGGGATTCACGTCTGCTCCGAGTCTCTGTGCAGCAGCTGCGCGACGTCCGGTGATGTCCCATTTACGCAGAGGTTCACCTTGAACAGTAGAGCTGCTTTGAAGAATAAGGCAGAAAAGATTATAAGTCATTATAAGGAAGAATTAGGCTATGTTAGGAAAAAATGTTGATGACGATAAGGGAAATGCAGCACTTACTGCCTGGGAAGGCATTTGGGCATCTGCCGCGGGAAGGCTTTAGCAGAAGTTGGGTGACCAGTTGTCAGGAAGGAGGCGGAGGTCATTGATTCTGTATCAGGCCCGCTGGGATGGGACTGGATTACTTCATGAAATCCACCCCAGCCTTACCTTCTGAGGTTATACGGGCCTAAGCAGTGGGGTGGCAGGGTGCGGAATAGGAACCCCGTCGGCTCGTTGTCTTCCACGCGTCCTGCATGTCGACTGACAGCTCCAGAGTGAGCCTGAAAACTCAAACACTACAGCTATGTTGATTCTATTTTATTTATTTTACCTGTAGCAGTAGCTCTGAAACTGTGTTTTTCTTGCTTTGAGTGTGCTGTTTTGCAAGTAGGATGCTCTGCCACTCAATAGCTGTTTAAAAAAAAAAATCTTCAGCACAACAGAGCTTTAATACTACTTTATAGATTCTGGGTAGGATCACGCGTTGTGGCTCCTTCTCTAAGGAGGTGTAAGGGGCAGTTTCAGTGTAAAATATTGAATGTTGGAGCAATTCCTTCTGTTGATCAACCGGAAACACACCTTCAGACCATAACGGAGCAGCTGTGGCAGTGAGTCTCTGGAGAAGAGCCGAGCTGTCTTACCAGACCCATTCCTGGTTGGGGGAATCTGTTACCTGGCAGCGTGTCTGACTGAGGGCGATTTTGATCCCTTCGAGGAGGGACGGGGATGAGAGGAGAGCAGATATGGACAGAAACAGAGCTGTGATTTCATGGAGAGCTTCCTTCATCCTTACACAGTGAATTTCCAGCCGTTCCGCACCGTTTGCCAGCGTAATTTTATCCCCTAGCCGCTTCCCTCTCAAGTTGTTTCATGCTGGTGCCCTGTGACCCCACTCCAAAGAGTCTTGTAGAGCTTAATCTGCAAAATGCTGTCTAAGGGGCTTAAATCCTGCTTAATCAAGTTATAGCTGAGAATTTCTTAACTTTTAAGTGTAAGCCTCTGACCTTGCGCAGATGATGCCTTTGCTGCACTCAGATGAGCACAGTTTTGCCCACTTTACCTGCCTGACAGCTGTACACACCGGTTAATGTCTCTGTAGCAGCTGGGATATCACTGGAATAGCTGCATTCTTCAGCCCGGACTCGCCCAAAGCATCACACCTCAGCAGTATGAACTTACTAGGGAAAGCAATCTGGGGATCACGTGCCAATACGAGTTGTAGAAATGAAGTATGAAATTATTTTTAGGGAAGTTGTGCCCATCAGGTTTAGTAAGGTATCTTGGGGTTAAAAGGTGATCGACTTCACACTTTTGTTATGCTGAATGAAAAGAGGGCAATATTGTAACTATTAAGTAGCAAAGATTATGAAGGCAAACAGATACATTTTTCATATAGTTCATATCTGCTGTGCTAGGTGTTGCTATTTTGGCATTGAATCACACGCACGCTGTGGACTATGTCTTGTAGAGTCTTTCTGGAACCAAGACTGAGATCTTAGGCTGCAGGAAAATCAAAGATTAAGACTTGAATTTTATAACTTTGATGGAGAAAGAGGTTTATCCTTGTATTTTTTTGAGGGGAAAAAAAATTCGTCTCACTGATGAAAATGCCATAGTGCTGCAGCATGCGTCTGTCACCTTGCTGGGCTGATGGGTGCCAGTGATGATGGAAGCCTGGCCTGGCTTCCAAAACTCTCTTTATCCCCATTGCCCATTAATGGTTAAGCAATATCGGCAACTGAAATCGCTTATCCTCAAATTGTCACCTTTAGCACTCCACATTTCTTCCCTTTTATAGGACCTGATCCTGAGGTGAGTCTCCTGGACTCAGTGCTGGCAGGGCTGAGCACACCAGAGTTTGGAAGACGGATGACGGGTCGGGTTCTGGTTTCTGGAATGCCAGCGAAAGCGCTTTGGCACAAAATCGCTGAGCTTCTGCAGCCCCCGCTCTGCTCAGCGTAGCTTGGGGGTGCCCTGGCAAAGGCGGTTGTAATTTTGGCTTTTCCTCATTGTTTAATTTATGTTTCGGCCCCATTCAAAGTAAAAGAAATAACCTGTAATTAGGTGAAGTTTCCAAAGCAGAGCTGTTAATGTAAGCACAAAATCTACAGAACTGTGGGAATTACTGTACGCAGCCAATACAGACTGACGTTTCCCAGGGGGACAGGAGTTGATGAACACGGTGAACTGGTTTCTGCCCTCCAGACAGACTCATCTTGGAGAGGTTACTGCTATCACCTGCTCATCAGTGAACATGTGGGTGTTTTATTTATCCTCTGCAAGAACTAAATCCCTCATGAAGCAAATGGGACAGTGCTTGTGCTTTATTGCAGCTGCTTGCCGGGTTTGTTGTTTGAGCCCCGGTGTCAGCAGCAGCCCCGTGCGCGAGGCTGGGTTAGGGGCCGGCTGGCTCCTCAGCTGTAGCTCTGCTTTAGTCGCCCACTGACAGTTTTCCCCTGGTGCTTTCCCAGAGCTGCTAATTGTACTGGTAGTGTCAGCCCTGCGCTGCTGGCTCGTTTGGACCTCGAGCGGTCGTCTGGATGGAAATGACATGGAGCCGGCGTAGATCCGAACGGCAGTTTTCAAACCAGATACAGCCAGACTCTTGCTCTTGTCTTAAATAGGGAAATTATACGGTTTTGATAGATCACGTCTTTAGAGAATCCCTGTTTCCTCTTGTAAAGAGGATTGCTTTGATTTTATTTGGAAATTTGGAAATAATTTGGAAAGTAATTCTGAGAGAGTGTGTCATTAGGTGATCAGCATAACTGCTTGAGAGCAAAACCGTCTCACTTTAAATTTTGTCATTAAGTATGGTTAATGTCCACAGCAAAAATGTCTAGCTAATGCACTTGGTATTTAGCCCCAAACTGTTTTCGTCTCCTGTTTTGGGTGCCAGAACGCCTTTCTACTGAAAATCCTCCAATTTCCTGCAACATTGTCAATCCAATGTTTTGTCAACCCAGAAGTTTGTGGCATACTGAAAATGGAAATAACTTAAAAATTGACATCAAACTGTATTTTTAAACAAATATGCAGGAAAAAGGTTGGATAAACCAATGAGTGTTTCATAGAAGAGTGGCATTATTACATAAACAAACAACACTTTTAATTGTGCCTGCGTGAGTAGAATAATGAGGGTAGTCTGAATCAGGCCACCACAGAGTTATTGCTTTTGACAGGAGCTCTTCAGTGAGACACTGAGGTGATCGGAAAATCAAATGCACACCAGAAAGCTGGCTGACATCACTGTCAGCAATGTCATGCTTGTCCATCACAGCACTCTGGCCGGGCTTTTTGACAGCTCTGATGCTGCGATGGCAGCAGCAGCTGGGAGCAACGGATACAGCTGGGCATCATCTGCAGAGGAGTCTGAGTCTGGGTCGTCTCGTCTGATAATTGCGTCGGGAAGCAAAGGCTGCTCGCCAAAGACTAGAAGATACCTGCCATCAACACGTAATACAAGGCAGGGAAGGGCAGCATGGTCTGCAGGCACAGTCACAGTCTGGAACTGGTCAATAGCTCATAAAAACAGAGGGAAAACAAACCGTAAAGCCTTGTGTGTCTGTGTGATTTCAGTAGAAGTTGCTGAGCTGAAGCCCCCAGGCCTTTCGAGGGTTTCGGTTAGGATCTCTGTTGCCTTTTGCAGTAACTGCTGCATGAAGGCGTCTGTTTGGAAGTGGAAGGGAAGGGATGCAGCACAGCATCACCAGAGAAGATGAATGAAGAATGATGGAAGGAAATACAGGAGGTGACAAAAGGAGGCAGCATCAAAAGGGTCGTGATGCTGAAACGCAAAATTTTCATATGAGATCTAAAAGTATGTTTAAAAAATGCTTCTTCATACTGTGAAAGGAAAGGTAAAATTGCTTAGTCAGTGAATCCTCCTGGATGGCTGCTCACCTGGGTGTCAGCCGAGTGAAGCATGGCGGCAGGCTGGGGAGCTGCTCAGCGGCAACGTGCGCTCTGGTACTGGGAAGGACTGGTATCCCGTGGGTTAGCAAGGGCTTCGTGCTTTTACTGTGTCTTCTTCTCAAAGACCTTGTTTCTGTAGTTCTGTTCTGCAAGGAGACCCTATTTGTTGTGAACAGTTACTAAAAATAGCACTCTGTTTCACAGAGCATCACATAAACCAGTGAGCTCCTGCTCTCCCCTCAAAACTGGTGCCCCACACCCCAATCAGATGAACGAGTTCTGAGTGCTTCACTTATTCTCCTGGTATTTTTCACACACCAACGAAAAAAGTCTTGAGGATATTTCTGGGGGAGGGGTCCACCACCAGCCCACCCGGTCTGGTTTGCGACTCGGATACCTGTTTCTCGTTGTGTGCACGTGAATGAGGTGTGAGGAGTAGGACTAAGACTGTCTGCTTATTTACAGGCTCCTTCCTCTCCTTTTCATCCTGCTCAGCCTCATGTTTCTCAGTGTGCAAATGATGTGTTTACAGTTTGGATCTTTAGATCTACAGGCTTCAGTTTTAGAGTATGAATTCACCTCCATTAATTGCGAGCTGTGTTTAATATTTATGCTAAAAGGACATGAGGAGTGTTCTAATGAGCATGTTCTCCTTTGAAAAAATGGAGCTGAAAAATTACCAGCCACTCTCGTTACAGTGTCTTGTAAAGATGCCAGCAGGCAGAGCGTGATTTAAGGTGCACATTTTTGCCCATCAGCGCCTTCATAACAACACTGAAAGGAGAGAGAGAGGCACGGGGGGATCCGTGTAAGATTAATATAGCCTCTTATCTTTACTTAGTGCGGGAGTTCCCGAAAAGGATGAGTGTGTCAGATCACTGATTCTTGCTTAATATTTTTTTCTCCTTTTGCTTGCTTTTCTTCGTTGTTGTGATCATGCGAATGATGCCTTTCATTGTACCTGTCTTGCCCATGGGCTTGAGATGCTGAATATTAATTGAGCAGCACGATATCTTTTTTCCAAGCTTCATAGATAAGCAAAACATTTTTATGTGAAAGTGCTTCATCCTCTTTTACTATGATATTTTAAGACTTTCTTATCTTTGCCTGTCACAGAAGAAAATGTAAAAACCCGAAACTTCTGAGACCTTGATTTGGTTTGTAAACAGGCTTTCAGTAGCAGATTTTCGTAGAGGTATGTGTATGATTGTCCTGCTCTTAAACTTGGTTCTTTATTTCAACACAGCAGCTTTCATTTTGTTAAGCCATTGGGATTCTGGATTCTCAGTCTCTCTGTGCAGGTCTCGAGAAGAGAGGAAGAAACAGGCTTTTATCTTTCAAAGGACAGTTGAAAGACTTGTTCTTTTTTGGCCTTGCTTCCAAAAAATGCACTTTTGGGTGTGACAAACTAGCTGCTACATAGGCATCTGGGACTTAGCTGAGTAAAAGTGTTTTGGAAGTATTGGGGTTTTTTAACAGGTTTTTTTTTTCTCAAACTGAAATGTGCTCTGATTTACGTGCTTGTAGAGCTGTAAAGCTGGGGACGGTAACGTAATGTCCACGGCCAAAGTCATGATGATGTTGAATATAAATTTTTTTTCCAAAAGCAAGGGTCGGTTGCCAAGGGCTCTTGATTGGTTTTCCCTCTCTTTACCCACCTGTGTGAATATCAGATTCCTGGCACTTTTGTGCACTTTTATCTTGAGAATTGTGTTGCGTTAAAGCAGAAGCTGGTTTTGAGGTGAGGTTATGAACTGTTGTTATATTCACAACCCTTCCTTGGGGAGGGGCGTGCAGCACAGTCTGGAGTAACCTGGTGCCTGATCTTAACAGCTAAGAGTTAAGAAGCTGATTTAAAAGTATGTTCGTGTTATGCTAGATTGCTTTGATTTTTTTCCTGTTTTTATCTCTCAGTGAGTGTTGAGTAACATTGTCACATACCTGCTGATTGCACAGTCACTCCTGTTTCTGTCAGTCCCTGGTTTCTGTGGTTTCTTTTAGTAGCTACCGGTAACTGGTCTGCTTTTAAAACTGCTGCGCATTTCGTCAGCAGTTTGCTCTGTGCCTCTTCCATGTGAAGAGCGGACAAGAACTACTGAGCTGTAGTCGTGTCTATGGCCTGGTGATGAGCTGCTGGGAGGGAGATCTGCAAGTTGGCATTAAGTTGCTGAAGCTGAGCACGCCCATGGTGTACGTAGCGCAGCTGCAAGAAATTGGCCATGTTTCTTGTTGAAGACAAACTTTTTGCCATAAAATTTTTCACTGTCTCTGCTGTGGGCCCGTCTAGAAAAGGCAAGGCTCCATCTAGGTTTAGTGCTTGCAGAGGTGTTGGTCAGGCTGCTTTTATACCTGCCTTAGTAATAAAGGGGCAGCTAATTAGTCAGGGTTTAGGAAGAGGTGGAGGCTGCTGCTATTCCTGTTCTTACTCCAGGAAGGGTAGCTATCTGAGCTGCTTCTCTGCCCTGCACTCTGGTATGTTCATTCCTTGTAAGCTGGAAGCAAGAGCTGTATCCCTGTTCCAGGTGGGAGGGAAGGAACATTTCAGGATGAGTTTTGAGGTTTACAGAATATCTGATTTCTACAATTTTCCATCTTTAAGAGGGAAATTTGTTCCGTTGGAGATGTACAGGGTATGGACCTGAGGATTAGAGAACTGTGCAGGGTTATTTTTGAGGCTGGCTAATGTCCAAAACATATCTGACCTTCCTAAGGCATTTTGAATGTTAGCAATCCCTGGGTGAAACGGACCGGAGGTCAGAGATGCGATAAACTCGGTCAAACCTGCGTTGGCACTGTGTGTGCAATCCCACACACCCACAGCAGGCATATTTTGTTTATCCAGCTCTGCAGGAAATGTTTTGTGTTTTGTTTTTCCAACATAACCAGTTTATGTACGTGCTTCTGTCTTAAACAGGTGTCTGCATCTTAAATGGATTTGTTTTTATACTTAAAGTGATTATCTTACATTTTATGTTACTAGGCCAGGTACAAGCAGAGTCTTGATCCTACGGTGGATGAAGTGAAGAAGCTGTGTACATCTCTGCGTCGAAACGCCAAGGAAGAGCGGGTACTTTTCCACTACAATGGACATGGCGTCCCCAGGCCAACAGTAAATGGGGAGATCTGGGTCTTCAACAAGGTGCGTCTTTGCAAAGCAGTGCTGAACAGCTCAGTCTTTTTCATTGCTATGTGTATTTTGACGTGTGCTTTTAGAGAACAAGTGAATTTTCAGTCTTTAAAATATGTTCACGGGTATTTGTTTGGTTCCCTGCTGACAGCTGTTTGCTTTCTTCATGTTCTTGAAGTTCTGAGACCCCATAGGTTGTCCCTCACCTCGCAGCAGCAGAAGGGTCTTCTCAGATGCACTGAAGCTCATTGCCAAACCCTGCAAAGCCGGCTACTTTCCCTTCCTTTGCTTTTCAGCCGTAGCACCCCAGCTCTGTCGCGTCTGGGCAGATAGTGAGGCTCCCCAGTGGGCTTGGCTTTGCTGCCTCACTCACTGACTGATTATTAAGTATTAACCGTAAAGTTTATGCTTAAAATGTCTGCTAACTCTGAGCAGCCATTGTCCAAAGCACGTAGAGATACCGCATGACAATAAACCATATGGCTACCGCTGCTTCCAGAGCCCGGAGTACTGAAGAGCCTCCGACTACAGCGTGATCGGTATCTTCTGATTTTCTAAAGACTCCTGTCGCTCCTGCTTAGCCATGGTTTGTAGCCATAACTTGTACAGCTATGTAGGCCACATGCAACACCTTCCCAGCGATTCCAAGTGTGGCCTAAACATGCTTTGCTTTCCCTTTAGTTGAGCTATTTGGTGTCTATTAAGGGTAACTGGTTTAGAAGGGAGTCTTAGGAAATCGAGAAATACTGCTTGGAGCTGAAAAGTACATTGACATAGGACTTGCATTCAGTATTGTAGATATGCACCTATTTTTTTTTGTGGGGCTTATTGGACTTCTTTTCTCATACTTCACATGTATTATTTTTGTAATTGAATGGCCGTTCACTCATAATTTGAAAGAGCTGGGGGAGAGAAGGGGAGAAAGTGCAAGAGGCCGTCACTTTATTCTGGTACATCTATATTGGAGACTTGATTAGTATTCAGACCAATAAGCAATTGGTCTGAATACCAATTCATTTTGAAGCTGAATTTGGTGTTTAAGAACAAATAGGAGTGACCTTCTTCTTACTTAACAGCCAGTGGATAATAAATAAAACAGAAGGAATGCTGGGCAGAATGTTACACGTGGAAGAAGAGGAAATTACTGCTCAATGAAGTGGTGTATTATGCCAAATGCTTTATTAAGAGGTTACTGGGGACTTGCCAGTTTGCCTGCAGTATCAGCTGGGATAACGTGGTGTGGACGCCCTGGTGATGAGGAGCCGAGGCCTCTCTGATGTGTTGTACTGACGGTGAAAAACAGTTTGATTGTCATAGAGGTTGGTGGGGAAAGTTGGAACTTGGTAATTTTTGCAGCATGTTACCAAATACTGGCTTTTACTGAAAGATAGAATCAGGAGTGGAACTTCTCTTTTAAACAAAGGATTAAATTTAAAGAAACACTGCGGGGGGGAAATCAGCAGTGTTTAGAAACCAGCCCTGAGGAATTCAGTCTCAGATCCAAGCAGAGGACCTGAGGAGGCTCAGTATTACAGCTCTCTTGAATTGAAATAGTGGAGGTACTGAAATTTGACTGTGCTGACATTTTAAAATCAGATTTAAAATGCTCATTCACGCACTTGAACTCTCAGTTATGAGAGCCGGAAGGCAGAGCTGAAGGGGACCTTGAGATGGCCCGGGTGAGGGCCGAGCGGAGCGGGCCGTGCCGGTGGACGTGGCGCGCTGCAGGCCGACCCGTGCTGGCCGAAGGCAGTAGATGTGTGTGGATTCCCGCAGAGTTCCCGTGGGGCCAGGCTGAGCAGCCTGCTCCTGTGCCCGGAGCGCGTGGGCCCGGTGGGACGCGCCGGGCTGTCCGCAGGGCATCGGGGCGGGCGGGCGGTGGGGCACGCGGGAGGTGCGACGTCAGTCCTAATTCAACAACGGGATTTCAAGAGTCTGTCCAAGCATTTCGCTGTGCTTTTGTTCTCGATCCCTAGATGCTCATTTTTCCTTTCCTTTTTTTTCTTTCTCCCATTAAATCGGTGTGCAGCCGTTACGGGGCTGGTGCCGTAGGTGGTGACAGAGGGGACGTGTCCCCTGCGTCTGGGCAGCCGGCGCTGCCTTCCCTGCGCTCCCCCAGCCCCGCCGGAATGCCGCACACGCGGGCAGAGCTGTCCGGTGACCCTGCTTCGGCAGGAGGGTTGGACTAGATGACCCGCAGAGGTCCCTTCCAACCCCGAACGTTCTGTGATTCTGTGGGTAGCAGCCTCCAGCCTGATGGCTGCATGGACGGCTGGACCCAGCGCCTCTGCTGCCGGGTCGCTGTGAGGGGGGACGCAGCGAAAGCAGCGTCGCGGTGCTGTTGGTAGCTGTTGTCGGAGAGCCTGGGACTGAGGAGCTTAGCACCTGAGCAATTTTTCCTTTTTCACCCGTGTCCCCTGTAACAACCAGCCATCTTTGGCAGTCTGCTCTTGCTGCCACAGCGCTTAGGTTTGTTTATGCCTCATGTTTTGTGAGAGGCTGTGGCTTTCAGCTCGCACTAAAGCTTGTGATGCCAGGAAGGTCATGGTGTTGTCAGAATACTCCAAGCAATTCTGTGTTTGGGGTTGGAGGTGGTGTGCTGCGGCTGGAGAAAAGGGACGTGGCTGCTCATAAGCACCTCTCCTCTAACACCACGGATTATTGAACTCTCCCATCGTGTGCCAGCAGACTGTCAGAGACAACAAACAGATGTAGTGGTGTAGGAGCACTTTGTAACGATGCTGGGGAAAGTTTGCAAAGTGTTAGGTCTTCACTAATATCTTCTGCTTAATTTCTTGAGAGACAGTATTTTAAAATTAATTTAGACCTCTGCCCTTGCACTGTTGGTGCTCTGTCTGAACTGATGTTTTAAAATGGGAATACAAGGAGAATGCTTCTCTCGTCGGCTTTATTATCTACACCTCTGAAAAGCTGTCTGCTGGTGTCCTGCTGGTGCATCCTCCCTCGTGCTGCAGAAGGTTGCCGTGGCTTGTGGCTTTAGCTGGGTGCTCTTGGCACATGTCACAAGCCAGTTCTGAATTATGGCATTGTGTGTTATTTCACTGTAGGCTTCCTGCCTACAGCATTGGCATGCAAGGGAAGGGTTGAGACAGTCCTTCTAAACCGGTAAATTTGGCACCATCCTGCCTTTTGCCAGATTTTGACGATGCAATGCCAGGCTTTCTGTGTATTTATTGTGAGTGCTGGTGTATTAATAAGGAGCAATGTTCTTTTTATAGTTTTGCTTGCTCCTATTTTCTCTTTCTGAGAAAATCCCAAAGTGGTTTCAAAAAGGTGAAAATCAAAACCCCTTAACTTCAGACACGTTTATTCTGACGTTCTGGGGACCTTCTCTCAGAATCTGAAGAATGGGGGTTTTTTAACATATTTTTGAGCTGTTCGTTAAGCAATTGGTTATGAAATCTGTTCAAGATCAGTTTCCAGTTTAGTTGTTTGTTGTGTCATTCCTTCAAACAGTCACAGAGGGATGGTGGGAGCTGTGTTAACAGAGGAGAAACAGCCTTGCGAAAAACCAAAGTCAACACTGAGAACAAAACATATGGACGCGTTCTTTCATACTCACAGCCCCAGCATGGCAGAGGCAAGATGAGCAAGCATCAAAAGATCACCCAGAACAACCACGCTAGAAGGCTATTATTTAACACTCCTTTTTTCTTCAAACTATCCCATTTACATATCATTAGCAAATTTGAGAAGTTATGTGTGACCCCCACAGTCAAGTTGGAACATAAAATTCTTCTGGCTGGAAATATCACAATATTAATCAGAGCTATAATCCAGTCTTAACTGTAGCAATATAAATATGAAGTTAAAACAATGCCTGCCCGTAACATCTCATCCGTTGTAGGTGTTGGAGCAGGTTTTTTAGGAGTAACTTGCTGTGCTTGGAATGTGCGTAAAATAGTGGTGTCTGGCTGCAGGTCAGTTGTTCGTGTGTCATTCTGCCCTGCAGCAATTTGCAAAGCTCTGAATGCCCTAAAACCCGGGCTTTTATAAACATTTTTTCCTATTAGTTTTCATGAAACAACTGGAACTGTTATATACGGGCACAACTGGATTTTGACATGACTGTTTCCTCCCTTGTCTAACAGATGGTTGATGGTCACTTCTGTCTTTATATATGCTGATACCTGTCCTTGAGAATTTGATTTTTGTAAAAGTTTACTGGTTTTATTACAGCTATTTGCAGTCTCTTGAATTTAAATAGGAGTTATGATCCCGTCCGTCATTCTGCTGCTGTGAGCAGGCACGTCCCAGCTTTTGCTGGGGCTCTGGGCAGAGCTCGGTGCTGCGCGAGCGCGGCCGCGCTGCCCTCAGCTGCCGACGGGCAGGGTCGCGCAGTCGCCCGCGGTCTGGTTGTCTTCAGGCTCGGGTGCCTGCTTGGTTTATATTTTCAGTTCTGCCGTGTATTTTAGGGTGTGGCCCTCCTTTTTGATCCTCCTTGTATTTTAAGAAGCGCTTGCCTCCAGTTATTTGGGAGGGAGGATGTTAAGGTGGAAGAGAAGAAACAAAACACTTCATCTTTACAGAAGCTAAATTGTTGGCACTTGACTTTGTTGAAGGCAGGCTTTGTTGGTTTTGATTTTATTGGATAATTCTGAAAGTTGCACAGAAGTTAAAGGCTGTAATAATATTAGGAAGCATCTCATTAAACTAGGATGGGGTAGCTGCTGATGAGCTACATGATCTTAATTATCAATCTTGATTTATTGATGGATTTGTCTGTCAGTTTAAGATGTTTGATGTTAAATTAAAGACAGCTGGGTTACATCCTTTCTCAGTGTTGCAGAAATTTGAGATAAAATTGGACTAAGTGCTGCTTGGGGTTGTTAGCCCAGATCGGTGCACTCTTTGAGTTTTAGAATTTTAGAGTTTAGCGTTTCAAACAATACCACAATAAAATCTGCTTGTCGGTTGTGTTGGAGGTGGGTTCATAGTCCTCATTATTAGTAGATGTTGATTGCTATTTGTGTTCATTAATGTGCCCAATGTTCAATCTAGGTTTTATTTTGTGATTTCAGAACTGGAACTTTTTGGTGTTTATTTTATTACCTGACCAGTGAAAGTTCGGTTGCGTCTCTGCCTCTCTGTAACTGGCGTGTTTGTTTTCTCCTGACAGAACTATACTCAGTATATTCCTCTATCCATATACGACCTGCAGACGTGGATGGGCAGCCCTTCCATTTTCGTCTATGACTGCTCTAATGCTGGCCTTATCGTCAAGTCCTTCAAACAGTTTGCACTACAGAGGGAGCAGGAGTTGGAGGTGAGATCGCAGGCTGCTGCGGAGGCGTCAGCTGTGCTTGTGCCCTAGGGTGATGTTTAAGCTTGCTTTGCTATATACAGCTGAAAAATGTGTTTAAAACTGAGCTGGAAGGCAAATTAACTTGCAAATAATTTTGCCACTCCAATCTTTCTGGTTCAGTTTGCTATCCTATTAAACTTGGAATAATTTTTAATACAAGCACTAATTAAATGGTAATGTTAATAGAATCAATTTGTGTCCTAATGGTCTGTTCTGCTGAGATGAATGCTGAGGCGAACTAGACATATTTATTTTAATCGCTAAAGTGCAGTATCTGGCTATGTGTTTGGATGTAGTTAGTGATTTGTGCTGTTGAACTGAATGTGAAAATGCAAAACAAAATAAAATAAACCTGGCACACAGAGGGGTTGTCACTGGTGGTTTCAGTTTCACGAACTGCTCAAGTTGAATATGTTTCTAATGAAAAGCTGTCTTTCACTGCAAATGTAATTACGAATAAATTTATTGAAGTAGATTTGAAGTGCAAAGTGGAAGGTAAGAAGTCAGGATTCGTTGTGCAGCAACTTGGGATGGCAAGACTCCCCGCTGCCAGAAATTCCTGCTGGCTTGAGCTCACAGAGAAAGCACTTTTTGTGAAGTTTGGCTTCCTACACTCCCACGGTTCTAAGACATTGTATTTTTTTTTAGGAAAAAGAGCTTCAGGGAAGGAAAACTAATTAATAAGGCAACTGACTGTCACAAATACAACCTTCAAGTAGATATTAACAGTTTCCTTGGCTCTAATTATTTTCATTCCAAATTCTCGTTTTTTGGAGGTGCTATTGTGGTGACTCTTGGCAGGTGGAAATTCCATTCTACTAACAGAAACCAGTCTAATAGCTTGAGATATGGAGATTATTTCATTTTTCCTTCTCAGCCACCAGTGATAATGCCATGCTTTGTAAAGGCGAGAAGCTTCCCAGAGTCTGTGGCTTGGGAATAAGGTGAAGCTGCAAGGTGCAGATCAGTAGTACTGGTAATAGGTGCCTTTTAAAGGTTGCCATCTTTGTAAGTTGAGGAAGATGTCTGGTGGTCATGTTCTGTTCTCTTTTTCAAGTTTTCCTATCAGCCTGTGACTTTTATTGTTATATTTTTTGGAGCCTTTCTCTTTTGTTTGCGCAATGCACCCTTCTGGGTTTTTGTTTTGTTTTCTCATTCTGTTCCTAAGCAGGCTAAAAATGAACCCAGCTTTCCCTTCCCTTTCCCTGCTTTCTTCAAGAATTTCCTTTTTTCCTTGGCTCTTGTGGAGCCCTGGGATGACCTTGGAGCTGGGCTGGAAGGAAGGCAGCCGCAGGTGGGTCAGCGGGTTTCCGCTGCGCAACAGATGCATTGCTGGGGTGAAGCTTGTGCAGGATGGGTTCCTCTCTGCAAGTCGGACAGACCGGCCTGTCCGCGGGCAGGGGTGGTTGGGTGCGAGGAGAAAGATGAGCACAAGTAACGATGTCTGTCTTTATTTCAACAAAAATATTAAATTCCGTTTGCTCTGGGTTTTTTTTCATTTTGCGAAATTTGTGTGATGACATAGGAAGACTGCTGTAGTATTTCTTCTCTTTGCAACGCAGGTTAAAACTACCAGTTAATTTGATTATGAAAATACTTCCAGGCTTAAATGTCAGCTTTCCATTCTGTATCTTTGGATTTCATTAGCTACTGACGACTTACGGAGATACCTGCTTATCATTAACAGAAAGCAGAAGGCTTGCTAACAGAGATAGAGAAGTGCTTGCAGACTCGTACAAAGGATAGAGGACAATTCAGCTGGAACTGAAGTTGGGGAACTGACAGGTTTTATTCTTCCGTCTTCAACATTAATTCTCAAAAAATTAGCTGAACGACAGCACAGCAGGATGTTATCTGGCATTAGCATCGTGTCTGGGGGGGAGAGTTTTTCTGCTCCACCATCTGTTGGGAGAGAGGAGCGTCTCCGTTTTTGTGGCTGCTTTAACATCTTCCACGGGGGTGGAGGGCCCTCGCGGCAGGAGTTGCGTGGGGCTGGCGGGGCTGGCCAGCGCTCGCCGTGACAGCTCCAGGTCTCTGTCCTGGGGCAGAGCTCCTCCCAGGCTTACCTTGAGCCTGTCTGGTAATTCAAAAAAGGCTTAGTTTTCTATCGAGTGCTTCTTTCTCAGGCTAATCATATAGGTACATAAATGTTTTCAGTAACAGTGGCTTAAAGTAGACACGTTGTTTCCCTTTGTGTTAATTACAAGCAGTAGTACTTGCCAGTCCGTTGGCTGTTTTGCTGGGTAAACAGAGCGCTTGCAAGTCACAAACCTGAGTGCTCCTTAGCTTGGGCAGCTGTAATTTGTTTTCAGAACAAATTAATTACCACAATCTTACAAGAATGACAGCATATTTCAGTATAATTGATAAATTAATACTGCCACTATTATTTTGTCTGAAAGGGTGTGGATTATCAGTTGCCCTGAAATAACTATAAGTAACGCGATAAGTACTCTGCTGATAGTACGGAATTTTTGCTTACAAAGCTTTCGCAGAGCACTATGCATCGCTTTGCCTGGAGACTCTGTTTCTGCTGAAAGAAGTTGCGAGTTAGTTATGGCCTGCTGCAGGGGCTGTGTCTAACTGATTGCTTACAGAAACTGTGGACATACAAAAAAAATAAAATTGTAAATAAATGCACATTGATAATTTTGATAACCTTTCATATGTGGTAACTTTATGTTATTTAATATTCTTAGAGTTGTGAATGAGTACATTTTTGCCAATTTATGTTTTTTAGTCTTTCTTTAGCCTTCTACTTATTCCATATCTTGCCCTAATAAAAAGTTAGATTTATGAGGGAACCAAGAGGTCTAGAAAGTCTGGCTTCAGTGAATGTTCTAAGGATGCAAAAAGAAACGTTCTTGACTTCACCTGTTCTTTACTCGTTCTTTGCTGTTCTGGCTTCACTCGACCCAACACCCCACGCCCACACCCCCTTTTACTTGTACAAGAATGTTTTGCCACATCATTGTCCCTAGCAGTGTGCCAAGATCTGTAATTGCTAGCTGGTGGTGTGTGTTCACTTTGTGGCTGCTCCGGTTCCTATCCTGATGGACAGATAGCTGCGCTGCGTGTGTCCCGGCTGCGCTGGCTTACCGGGTAGGTCCTGTGCAGCCTGCTGTAGATGACCCTGCTTCGGCAGGGGGTTGGACTGGGTGACCCACAGAGGTCCTTTCCAACCCTGACCATTCTGTGATTTTGTGATTCTGTAGCAGCCGGGAGCTGGGCAGCTTGGGGAGCGTGAGCTGCTTGCCCGTCTGAGCGAGGGACATTACCAGCCGTGACAACTGTCCAGTCCGCAGGGTTTCACACGACTCAGAAAGCAGAAAATCCATCAAAATGCCCTGCCCGCCTGCGGAGCCCGGGTGTGAGGGTGCCCGGAGGGCAAGTCTGTCTTTAGGAAACGAACAGCCATAGCTAAGCAGCTCGACTGCTTTATATTGATAAACCTGTGAAGAGCTAATACCTTCCCACACTGCCTCTCATGCCTTGCTCCTCAAACAAAAGATCTTTTCAGTATTTTAATTACCTTTTTTTTGTTACTAGCATATAGCTTAAGCTTTATTGAGAGTAAATACCACTAGAGGACAAGCGACAACTCATGCGTAGCTTTGTTTCCACCCCAGGTATGGCATGAATCTTTGCTGCAAGCAGCACAGTGCAGCTGGGAGCAAGGACAGGCCTTAGCCGATTTGGACAACTGTAGAAAACCAAAGTGTGTCACTGCGGCCTCTGGGATTTAGAATGGGGAAAAAAAAAAAGTATTTAAAGAATCAAAAAACATAAGAGGTTGCAGAATTTGTGAAATAGTGTCTGAAACTTCTCCCTAGCTTATCAGGTTACTTTGCTGGACAAGAGGCAGGCTGTGGGTCTGTAACACGAGTGTTCTGTTCCCCATCGACCCTTCTGAGACACCAAACAGATTTCCTCTTCAGACAGACAGAATTTTTCACATATAAAGATGGTAAAGAATGAGTTTATTAGTCAACTGTGTCACCTTACCCCCCAAAAAAAAGAAACTGGCTGAAGTGTTGGTCTTTGAAAGACTGCATGTCTGTTGTGGTCGCTGACACAGCGTACCGATCGCTGCGGTGGGGCTGTGCTTCCGAGCTTCTGCAGGAACAGGCAGTGAAGGCGCTGCGTGCGCTGCATCTCTTTGCCCTGTTCCTTTAAGAACCTTTGAGTACTCTAGATCAATATTTTGGGTGGCTGAAGTGTGTATTTTGTTTACCTGTTTCAGAAAGGCCCTGGAAAGATTATCTGTGTTTTTCATTCTGTGACACATCAGTCTCAAAATTCATACCCTGAATCAAAATTTTAATTAGGAGAATCACTGTGGTTTTGAAAAATGGGAATGCTGGGTTATATGGTGTTTCAGCTTTGTAGACTGATGTTTGGACAGATTAATGGATCACCCTAGCGCAGGTCAGAGCTGTAGAAACTCAGCTCTTTCATAGCAGACGTGACTCTGACTTTCAGAAAGCACGGAATATGGCCATGAACGTGTCTGCTCTGTTTCCCGTTCTTTCTTGCCTTTTGAAAACTGACCTGCAGCACGCGAAGAGAAAGAGTTGAATAACGTTGTGCAGAGCTGGTTCTTGTCTGCAGCTGCACAAATGCCAGCGTGTCAATGCACTCCATCAGTCCCTGGCTAGCAGGAGACCTGCACTAACGTGTCTCTCACTTCTGCGATTATGCCCAACAAAATATAAACTGATCGAGTCTTGGAAACTGGTGTCTTGTTAGAACAGTTCTAGACCTTGAGATGCAAAGACCTGACTTTAGAGTTGCTTCGCAGTGTAACACTCACTGTGTCGAGCAGAAATTGCCATGGTTTTTCCATCCAGAGGAATACGCATAAGGACCTCGAACCCTTTTACTAAAGCATTGATTAAAACTTCTGTCTGCTGATAGGTGAATATTGGCATTGCAGAAGACGGCGCACATTTCTTTTCCTGTGTTTGTTGGAAGATAGCCTCTCTACTTACAAATGATGATTTTCTCTCTTCCTTTTCCCAGCTTGACCTTTTTGCTCTGGGGAAGTAGAAAGATGTGTGGGGAGAAACACGGGGAGTTCAGTGTGCTCCTGGCTTACCAGCAAGAGTCATCTGTGTGCTCCGTGGCAGGGCATGCTGCCTACTACAGCCAAATGTATTGCATTTTCCACTTGAAGCTGTCCTGCCACTTGTGGGGAATGGTTCTGAGCTGCAGGAAGGATGGGGCTTGCTTAAATGTAAAAGAAGGAATAATTAGCCCAGCTTGCTTCTACAGCGCTTGATTCCAGGCTGGCAGATGTGAGCTGAAGACTCCGAAGTGGTGATAATGGTTTGGTCTGGTGCAAGTTGCTGGTTTTGGTGTGTGGTGTTGTTAGGGTAAACACACTTAAATACTGTTAATTATATGTGAGTTAAAACTAGGGCTAGTGCTACCATAGTTTTAAATTTCTCCAAATCCAGAGATCCATCGAACTTTAAAGCTCTTCATTGGTTGTTTACAGAATGATTCAGAAACTCACTTTCCTGCATTCACCAACTGCGTGGTTTCCTGGGTCTCTCCAGGTGGCTGCCATTAACCCAAACCACCCCCTTGCTCAGATGCCTTTGCCGCCCTCGATGAAGAACTGCATTCAGCTGGCGGCGTGCGAAGCCAATGAACTGCTGCCCATGATCCCTGACCTGCCAGCTGACCTCTTCACATCATGCCTTACTACGCCGATCAAAATTGCTCTGAGATGGTGAGTGTCTTCCCCGTGGTTGAAGGCGAGTCGGTAATTTGTGTAGCTTGTCTGTTGAAATGATAGATTTGTTAATCTAATTGCGTCATCTAACCTGAAATTTCCCTGTGATACTGAATTACAGGATTTGAACCATGCATTTGGGATGGCGCTTTATTAATCGGAAGTAGAAAGGTGAAAATATTGTTATCTTCTACTTACTACATTTTAGATTCTAGCTCAATATCTGGGTTTGCTCAGATTAAGGGATTTACTGTTCTGGGAATTAAATACCTGCTTCTTCAGACAGGAGAAATAGTACATAGCGCAATACAACTTTTTGTAAATTGTCCTTTGTGCAAATGATATTCTAAATATTGCAGTTGCTGTAAATAATACAGTAGCATTAAATAATGCTGTAGTGAAAGAAATTGAGCGATAAACTAAAGAAAGATGTTATGGAATGTCATACCAAGTTAATTAGGCAGAAAGTTATAAAAGGCTGCTACAGATAGCAGGAGCTTTCGAAGAGCAATGTGTTTATCCAACAATGGAGAGGATCACAAGCAGCTGTGGTGCCAGCTGAGGACATGGTGCGAGGAGCCCAGCGTGTGCCCCCAGGTACATAGCTCTGTCGATTCGTTCTGTCAACATGTTTCGCGTGATCCTCTCCAGTTATCTGTAGTCCAGAACGAAAAGCTTCGGGTCACTTGCTAGGCCAAGGTAAAACAGGCAGAAGCCTATAGACGTTGCAGAGCATGGCAAGCAACGGAGTCTCCACAGGTTCAGGAGTTGTTAGCTGTCTTTTGGAGATGCTCATAATAAATTACGGTTCTTGCACTCTTTCTGACGTACATAAGCAACTAAGCAAGTTCATTTGGCCAGGTTCTGGTTTAGACTGATACCTTCTGTTCATGTGAGGGACAGCACAGGATCTGTAAGTTTTTGTCCCGTTTTTGATTTTGTGAGCTCACAGGGTATTTTCTCACAGAAGAGAGTCACAGCGACATTAGGGATATTTTCAAGTTAAGATTTTGAGAACGCTAGGGAGAAAATTACTTTTCTGACCCGGGTGTCATGGACCAGGAGTCTGAAGTAGTGGGAGACTAGCCTAGAGCTTCAGCCAAGGAAGAGCAAACCTGTAAGTAAGCTAGGCAGGTGGGTTCTCCTCTCATAACCCTTTTCATTGTACTTTTTCTTTCCTCTGTCATAAAAATGAAACATTATGTTGTTTTTCTAAGACACCAGTCTGGTTGCTATACTGACCACTCATCAAAACTCACAAGTGAGCACTTGCAGGTACACAGCAGGATTGAGCCGGCTGATTAGCCAGGGACATTTAATCCCATCTGATCCGGAGTGAATGCTGCACGTCCCTCCTGGGATGGGTGAAAGGAGAGAGGGGGCTAACTTCCAGTGTAGCTGCTACTGGGACAGCTCTTCACTGGCCAAGCGATTGCCTGGACACGGAGCTTGGCTAGCTTGCTCTTCCCGACGCCGAGGTGGTGATGGTAGGCTAGCCCTGAGCTCTGCCTGCTGCATGCGGGTTCTCAAGCTGCCTGCGTAAATCCTGCTCAGCAAAAGCTGAAGAAGATTACTGGGTGGCAAAATTCCTTGAGGGGAACTTGGAGAAATGCTGTGTTTTATAACCAGGAAAATACGATTGCAGGGAACGATTTTGATCATATGGTGCTATCAGATCACTGCTGTCCAAACGTGAAGGCGTTCAGATTTCTGCTGGTTTCATCAATGGAGAAAGACTTGGAAAATTAACTGAACGTTCCACCTGATTAGCTCAAGGCTAGCAGCAGATGGCAATGAATGTAACTTGGGAAATGCAAATGATGCTTTTTTAAAAATTACTTGAGTGGAGTCCACAGCCAATAACTAAAGCAAAGTGACACAGGATTCAGCAAATCGTGGAAGCATTTAGGTTGGAAAGGACCTTTAAGATCATGGAGTCCAACCACAAACCTAACGCTGCCAAGTCCCCCAAATGAGGGTTGGGGTTCAAGTTCCAGGGAGAATGTTTTCACCAAAACTCCATGTTACGAGGGAGAGAAGAGGGGGAAAACCAGTGCTTTTCAGGGTGGGTACGCTGAGGTTTGTGGCTGTTCTGAGCGACTCATTGCTGTGCGTGTGTGTTAAGTGACACCACTTAGTTTTTGTTGTTTTCACTAATGCACGAAAGCATTGTGGGGCTCCCTCGCATAGGCTTTGATGCCTGTTGATGATTGTCTCGTTTCTAGCAAAGTGAAGCTTCGTGTATGTGAATTGCAAGCTCTTGGTGTTGGGGCTTAGGGTTCCCCTTCCCTCACAGGGATCAGAACCGTGCTTTACAGGTTGTGCCGTACCCCAGGAGAAAATGCTGAGGCTTTGTAAGAGGGTTTTGTGGTTTGGTGTTTTGTTTCATTGGGGGTTTTTTTGTTCTGTTTTGGTTTTTGTTTTGGAAGCCTCCTCCAAACACTTCAGCTGCTTACACAACAGGGTTTAATGCACAGTTTATATGTACTGAGAAAGGACTTTTTTTTTTTTTTTTTTTTTTTT
>Ga0065711_1003295_pt1 | contig 29684 bp, 17 predicted proteins | sample Hoacrofraction12_FD_59098 | JGI IMG/M metagenome (GOLD analysis project Ga0065711, IMG submission 59098) | Hoatzin crop microbial communities from Cojedes, Venezuela - Epithelial fraction 12 v2 (version 2) | ecosystem: Host-associated > Birds > Digestive system > Esophagus > Crop | place... | reverse complement strand
CCTGCCATTGTACAACGACCTCGAAAAGAGCAAGAAACCGGTGTCGTATATCGACATCACCGGCGCCTCCTGTATGCACGGCATCACAAACGTTGGCGGCTCGAAAGAAAACTATGCGCAATGGAACTCTGTTTATTCCAAAGAAGGCGGCGATTACGAGATGACGGTGGTGTATAAACCGAGAAAGAGCACAAGGCTCGAGATTGATGTCAACGGCAAAACGCAGAAGTTCTACAATCTCCCCGATGAGGGCGAACTGACAAAACTCACCCTGAAAATTCATCTCAAAAAAGGAAATAATACAATAAAAATGGGAAGCCCGCTCACCTGGACGCCCGACTTGGATTGTTTCATCCTAAAGAAAATCTAATTTTAAAGTGTTGAAAATCAGAATAATAGAGAACAGATGTACAAATTGTGCAAAAATATCAATTTTATACAAAAATATCGGAGTATGGCAAAAAAGAGCTATAGTTGTACAAAATCATAGCTTTTTGAACGAAAATTTATAGCATATATCCCAAAAACGCACTACCTTTGCATCAGTTCTCATTTAAGAAGTAATAGCTTTTTAGTTTTAGTTAAATTAGTTAGTTAATAAGTTAGTTAGTATTTGTTAGTTTTTAGTTTGAAAAAGGGATGTGAGCAAAGGGCTGTGAAGCTATTTCCACATTCCTCTTTTCTTTTTTAAGACAACAAAAATCCCGACCTTGCGGCCGGGATTTTTGTTATTGCTCAAGAGGAAATTTTGCCAGAAACGCTATACAACTTTCCATGCCTCTATGCCTCTTGTCTTTTTTGAGAAGTTCACGCCGATTTTGAATATCTTCTTGCCGCTCAGTGCGAATGGCGCGGCGTAGTTCTTTTCTTCGATTTGCTTCATTGCCTCGTCAACGCTGCCGTCGAGTTTTATCTCGAAGATATAAACGTAGTCCTTTGTCTCCACGGTGGCGTCCATACGTCCGTCGCTCGTGTGCCTTTCTGTTCTTGTTTCCAGTCCGAGGAGCCAGAAGAGGAGGCAGAGGGAGTTGTGGAAATATATCTCTAATTCGCCGGCGATAGAGTAGTCGAGACTGGCGAAGAGCGTCTGCAAACGTTTCATAAAGTCCTCGGCTTTACCAGTGTTTATATCCTTGATTAAGGCTCGTGTGTCAACAGGCGAGTCATTAATTGTTTTTAGGAATGTTGGCACGAGAGCCTTTATAAAGCCTGTCTCCACCTCTTCATTAGGAAAATCTAATATGAGAGCTTTTGCCTCATCGTCAAATCCCTTAATGGTGAGGTATCCCGCCTGATACATTATAGGCAGCGGATTTTGGTGAAAATTTGTAATCTCCTTGAGCTGCTGTTTTGTTTGCAACCCTCCTGTGAGCCTTTCGATAGGCATATTGGAGTTTTTAAGTAGCACCGTGAGAAATGTTGGCGTTCCTGTTTCAAACCAATAATAATCGAGTTCTTTGGCATCAAAAGCGTTGATGAGTGAGTAAGGATTATAAATACCGATGCCGTTTTGGCAGAAGTGGTATCCGTCGTATTTCTGCCGCAGTTGCTCGCGCATATCGTCGAAATCGGTATCGTTGGCTTCTGCCAGTTCCTCTATCGACTCGTGGCAGTATTTGTCGAGTTCCTTATCCGTGATGCCGCAAATGGTCTGAAAATCTTTGCGCATAGAAATGTCTTTGAAGAAATTCAGGTCGCTGAATACGCTCACTCCCGAGAATTTCGTTACGCCGGTAAGCATAGAGAAGCGTATATACGGGTCGGAGGATTTTATCACTCCATAAAAAGCCTTTAGCTGCTCACGGAAATGGTCGTTTAAGCTTTGATTATCGAGGGTTGAGAAAAGGGGCTTATCGTATTCGTCAACCAATATCACCACTTGCTTTCCTGTTTTCTGATATGCCAACTCTATGACGTGTGAAAATCTTTCTTCCGGGTCTCGGTCTTTAAACTCGTCACCGTAAATCTTTTCCCATTGCTCAAGATATTTGTTAAGCTGTTTGGTGAGTGCTTGCTCGTCTGTGTATTTCCTGTCGTTAAGGTCTAAGTGAAGCACAGGGTATGTCTCCCATTTCTTCCTCTTGTCCTTATTCATTATTTTGAGATTCTTGAACAGCTTTTTCTTTCCGAGGAAATAAGCCTCAAGTGTGGATATAAGGAGACTTTTCCCAAACCGCCTCGGACGGCTCAGAAAGTAGTTTGCTTTAATCCTGGCAATCTCATAAACCAAGTCGGTCTTGTCAACGTAGAAGAACTTATTGTTTATGATTTCCTCGAATGTCTGTATTCCTATCGGATAATCCATAATCTCAAATTTTTTATTTCATCGGCAAAATTACGTGTTTTTTTTGTATTATGCAAATTTTTTGCGCTTTTTTTTACAAAGTACAAAAAATCCCGACCTTGCGGCCGGGATTTTTAGTTCACGTTAAAGAGAATGGAAGACTAAGACGTATAATGGAAAAAATCTAAGCTAAAAGCCGAATTTATCTAATTTTATATTAAAATTTCGTGATTTTTTCACGAAAAATCAAAATAAATTTGGCAGAACGATATTTTTTGCTTAATTTTGCAGCAAAATATAGGATTATGATAGCAGAATTTAAAGTAAGAAATTTTCTTTCCATTAAGGAAGAGCAAGTCTTGAGTTTTATACCCACGACAGACAACACTATGCTTGATATCTACACCGAAGAGGTTGCAGACAACATAAGACTGCTTAAAATCGGCAGCATATACGGGTCCAATGCATCAGGTAAGACAAATGTTCTTTTGGCCTTGGACTTCTTCAGAAATCTGATGATATGTAGTGATAAAAGTAAAAGCGAGCGTATAGGAGTGGTTCCATTCAAATTGGATAAGGAATCCTTGTATAAAAGCACTTTTTTTGAAATGGTGTTTTATATAAACAGGGATAAATACAAACTGTCTGTGGAACTTGATGATGAAAAGATTTACAATGAAAAATTGTTGATTTATACCACTGTAAGGCCCACCATCATCTATGACAGGCATTACGACAGTGCTAAGGATGCCACGATTATAGACTTTGGCAATAAGATTGGTCTTACAAAAAAAGACCGCGAAGTAATAGAAGGCAACACCATCAATAACAGGAGCGTTATTGCCGCTTTCGGTATATCCAATGTGAGAAAGTCGCAATTGAATTTGGTCTTCGATATGTTTGCAAAAGAAATGACACCGGTTATAATGCCTGGCACGTCGCTTATGAATTTCACAATGCAACATCTTCTTGACAGTAAGAACGGCAAACTGAAAAAGTTTATTCTTAATTTTCTCAAAGCATCTGATTTTAATATATCAAATATATCACTAAGGAATGGAGAATTAGTGTTTTCCCACCACACCGAAACGTGTGGTGACCTCAATTTAGAGGACCAGTTTGAGTCAAGAGGAACGAAAAGGTATTTGGGTCTCGCCACGATACTCTTCGATTTGCTTGTAAATGGTAATATATTACCAATTGACGAGATTGAGGCAAGTATTCATTACGAGCTCCTCTCCTATTTTATAAGAGTATTCCTCGTAAACAGCAAGAAAGGCGCACAATTAATTTTGACAACCCACGACATCAATCTTTTGGACGAGGATTTCATCAGAAGAGACTCTATATGGTTTACAGATAAAAACTTGAAAGGAGAATCCGAACTTTATAGGCTCTCTTCATTAGGGTTGCACAAGACAATGTCGGTTTATAATGCTTACAGGCAGAACAAGCTGGTTGACTTGCCTTTCCTTGACAGCATATACTTAGATATGGACGAATATAACGACTAAGCTTATGAAAAATCCGATTTCTAAAAGTATTGCTGTTATAGGCGAAGGTCCCACAGAATATCATTATATTGATAATCTGCGGACTACAGAGCGATTAAAATCATTCAAGATTGCCCCAAGTGTCGCAAAACATACTGATATCGACAATATGGTTGCTATGGCTGTCAGCAAAATGAAAGAGGGCTTCGATTATGTGGTTTGCCTAATCGATATGGACATCATACTCAAGGACAATTCTAAAAAGATAAAGTACGATAAATACAAGAGCAAGTATCCTAAAATAATATTTATCGAGTCTAATCCTTGTATAGAATATTGGTTCTGGTTGCATTTTACAAAAAATGTCTCAAGTAGAGAGTTCGATAACTATGAAGCAATAGAAAAGGAATTAAAAAAGTACATTCCTGATTACGAGAAAACCACAAATTTTCTCGTCAAGAAGAAAATATACAAGTATCTAAAGGAAAACGGAGACCTTTCTAACGCTATTAAACTGTCAAATCAATTGAACTCACTCCATAGAAGCAACCCAGATATTTATAAGTCATATTCGCAAATGTATAAACTTTTTGAATTATTATAGAACTAAAAATCCCGACCTTATGGCCGGGATTTTTAGTTGATATGAACAATATTTATTTCTTTGTGATAAATTCTACTTCGAGGATGCGGAGGGCATTACGGCCTGTAATCTTGGCCTCATTGTTTTGTTTCTCCATTTCCTTCACCTGTCCGAAAGCGTCGCCGTCGATGGTCTGGCCTGTCATCTTGATGAGATAGGTGTTAGAGCGCACTTTCTTCTGGAGCGGCAGTCTTACGTAACTTAAAGACTTCGGTGTGTAGCCTTTCCATACGAGCTCATCGCCGGCATAAACCTCAATAGGATATGCTTTGCTTCTGAAGCCCATCATCTTAAGGCAGATGCACTCGAGCGGTGTATCCTCGGCGAGAGTGTATTTAATCCAAGAGTTCTCAAGGTGTGAGTCGCTCTCCCATTTTGTGCTTTCATCGTTGTCGAACGAGAGGTTCACCTTGTCGTTGTTTACAGCAGCCTCGGCGGAGAGAATCTTCACGTTGCGCAGAGTTTGTGTGAACGACTGTCCTTCCGGTGTCTCGCCTCTGAGCGAGCCTTTCACGGTGAGGTCGTTGCGCATATACTTGCCATAGAGACCCTCTGCGGGGAAGTATTTCGACAGACCGTCGCTGACTTTCACCGGAGCGGTAACGAATGTGATGGCAGCGTCGCCGATGTTTTGCGATTTAGCCCTGAGAGTTACCTGTCCTGCTTTTGTTGTGGAGCGGAGCATCACACGGTTCACACCGCAGTTGAGTGGCAGGTCTTTGCTTCTTGCGTAGTTGTCTTTTCTGCCGTTTGCCACGCCACCGAGGTATTCTGCCTCACCGTCAACAGAGAAGGTAATCATATCATCGGCTAAGGGACAGCGGCGTCCCTGTGCGTCAACAGCCTCTATCTGTACCATTGCCACGTCAGCACCGTCGGCTTTCCAGCCTAAGGGGTTCTCGATTTTCGTCAGTCTCAGGCTCTTTGCCGGTCCTGCTGTCTCAATCTTAGCGTATGCTGTGTTTGCCACTACGCCTTTCACCGACGGGTCGAGAGTTTTGAAGCCCTTGCCCTCTGCAGTGATATTGCCGGCATAGTATTTCACGTTTTCGAATGTCCAGAGGTATCTGTGTGAGTGTGTCGGTATCACCTTGGTGTCCTCGCCGTTTACTTTAAGTATCACGGTGTCGCAGTTGCTCACCACGTAGATGCGCGGGATGATTGTTCCTGCCTCGTAGTTCCAGTGTCCCATGATATATGTCATCGGTTGCTCGTCTTCTACCCATCCTGACCACATTGCCTGGTGTGTGAAGAATGCGTCCTTCGGTATTCTCATGGCGTCGGTAACGCCGCTGGTACGGTAGTTGGTCTCGCCGCGTGAGTGGCTCTGTGAGTCGGAGAAGATGATTTTCGTACCGCCGCCGTTCACTTTCGTTCCTTGTCCCGGTCTCTCCACATAGTAGTCATACCATCTCTTCACGAATTCCACTGCGAGCTCATCCATATTATGGTTGTATGATGGTGCCGGCGCATTGCGATAGAGCGGTCCGTCGCCCTCTTTGTGGAAGGGGTAGCTCCAGGAGTTCCAGTGTTTTCTCACACCCTCGTCGCGGCAGTATTCCATCTGCCACATAGGTATGCCGTCGCTCTTGTTGATGTAAAGCATCTCGCCTCCGTACTCTGCCACCTTTGTTGACAGCATGTTACGGCATCCGATAGCCCTCATTCCATTGGGGTCGTATTGCTCTTTAAACACCTTCATCTCTGCCATGTGCTCATCGCTGATATTGTTGTTGCCACACTCATAGAAGAGGATGCTGGGATTGTTGCGGTTGTAGATGATAGCGTCGCGCATCACTTCCTTGCGCTGCTCCCAGCGGCGTCCTTCCACGTCTTTCTCGGAGTCTCCGGCGGGCATCGCCTGTATGAGTCCCACTCTGTCGCAACTCTCGATATCCTGTTTTGAGGGAGTGATATGCATCCATCTCACGAGGTTTCCGCCACTCTCAACCTGGAGGTTGTTGGAGAAGTCGTTCATCCATGCCGGCTCCGCATTTCCCACTGCCGGCCACTCATTGGTTGAGCGTTGTGCGTATCCGTGCATATCGATGACACGGTCGTTGAGGTATGTCATACCGTTTTTGAACTCTGCCTTGCGGAAGCCTGTTGTGGTGCTTACGGTATCATTGCCCACGATAGTTTTCACTTTATAGAGGTATCCGTATCCCCAGCTCCAGAAATGGAGGTTGCCCACTTTTTGCGATGCCTTGAGGATTGTCTTTGCTCCCGGCTCTATTTTTGCCTCTGCTCCAGTGAACTCTGCCACTTTTCTGCCGTCCATTTCTTCGATGACAACTTTGAGTGCGCCTTTTACCGTTTTCTTTGAGGTATTGTTCACCTGTGTCTCCACATTCACGGTACAGCTGTGTCCGGGGATGTCATATTCGCTTCCGTAGATATACTGACCTGTTGTGCCGAGTCCATTGTAGAGGGGCAGTGTCTGATGTACTGCCGGCACGATATGGAGTTTCACATTCTTCGTGATACCGCCATAGTTGCAGTTGAAGTTGTTGTAGTTCCACTGGAACGGTGATTTTGTGGCTTTCTCGTGGTAGTTGATGTCGTTGTCGGTCATCACCTCGATTTTATTCTCACCATTCTTAATATAAGGTGTGATATCATAACCGAAGGCCATCACGCCGTCTTCGTGCAGACCAACCTTATTGCCGTTTACATACACCTCGGCAGCTTGTTTTGCGCCCTCGAATTCGATGAGCACTTTGCTTCCTTTCTCCATTTTGGGGAGCTTGAACGTTTTGCGGTACCACATCACGCTGTCGGGCATGTCGTTACATTCCACAGCGAATGCGGCATATTCGTTCCACGCCCTTGGCAATGTTACGGCTTGCTCATTGTTGATAGTCCAGCCGAAATTGAAATTGTAGGTTTCTCTCGCGGAGGCTGTAGCGGCTATCGCGGCTACTGCCGTTGTTAGCATTAATCTTTTCATGAATATAAAATGTTAAATTTTTGGTTTCGATTGCAAAGTTACACAAAAATCAGCAAATAGCTTGGTTTTATTGTTCAAAATTCTATTTCTTTCGTTCAAAAATTCAAAAACACAATTTTACCGCCGCTTTTATGCTCAATTTCCACATTCTTCTTTGCGGCGCATCCACCCTCCATTATCCATTGCGACGCAGTCGCTCTCCATTATCCATTCTCCATTCTCCATTCTCCATTATCCATTATCCATTATCCATTAAATTGTATGATTTCCCCAGATGTCGGAATTATTGCACTATATATAATATAAGGTGTTGCCGTATCTTTGCACTGGAACATTAAGTAAAACCAAAACTGCATACGTTATGACAACAAAATCTTTATTTCTTGCTATACTTTGCCTTTCAGGGCAAACAGCGATGGCGCAGAGGATAGTTTATTCACAGGATAGTCCGAAGGTGGTGGTGGCACTGCCCGACAGTGTCGCCGATGGCCGCGCCGTGGTATTATGTCCTGGTGGTGGATACGGACACGCGGCAAAGGACAAGGAGGCCGATGACTGGATACCGTTTTTCACGAAACAAGGCATTGCCGTGGCAACATTGAAATACGACCTGCCGAATGGCAACCGCAACATCCCTCTGTCGCAGGTTCACGATGTGTTCACGCTTTTAAAGAAAAAAGCCGGTGAGTGGAATATCGACACCACGAAAATCGGGATTATGGGTTTCTCCGCCGGAGGTCATCTCGCATCAGCCTACGCCACTCATCAGTCGCCAGCCCTAAGGCCTGCATTCCAGATTTATCTCTATCCTGTGATTATGCTCAACACAAAAAGGCATCAAGGAATGGCAAAGAAGTTCCTTGGCACTCAAGACAAGGCTGAGGAGGATGAATGGAGCAGCAATTTGAAAGTTGACAGCCTTCAAACTCCGACTTTCCTCGCTCTTTCTGCCGACGACAAGATTATCGACACGCAGAATGCCATTAATTATTACACAGCCATGATTCAGCACGACCTCCCGGCATCTCTTCACATCTACCCCGACGGAGGTCATGGCTGGGGCATCTCCAAGAGTTTTCCGCATCGCGACCTTATGCTGCAAGAACTCACCGCCTGGCTAAAATGGATCGCCTCGCCGGCGGTAAAAGCTTTCTCCACTCATAAGCCAACAGACAGGAAATAGCAATCACTTATAACGACAAAAAATCCCGGCCTCAAGGTCGGGATTTTTTAGTCCTATTGTCGGGATTTCTTAGTCCTATTGCGGCGAAGCCGCATCATTATCTCAGCTTCACGCTTGCGTTGAATCCGTCGCCGGAGGCTTTCAGTGTTACTTTGCCGCCTTTCTTTCCAGAGCGGAGGATTACGAGGGCACTGCCTTGGAAGAGGCTGCGTTTGTTGGAGGTTTGGAGCTCATCGCTTGTGATGTCGCCATTGTCGGTGCCTATGATTTTGGCATCGCCTTCCACGGTGAAAGTCAGAGGTTTGTTGCAACCCCACACGCGGCGTCCTTTCTTATCCACGGCAAGCACTCTGACGTGCTGCAGGTCCATGCCGTCGGCTTTCCAGGCGTTGTTGTCGGGGATGAGTTGCAGTTTCACGGCCTCGCCTGTAGTCTCCAAGCGGTGGCGTGCCACTTCCTTTCCGTTGGTGCGTGCCACGGCCTCCACATATCCCTCCTCGTAAGGGATGTCGTTCCATTTCAGCTTATTACGGCCTTTAGGATCCTTGGTGTTCTTCTTCACCCCCTGGCTCTTGCCGTTAACAAACAGCTCCACCTCGTCGGCATTCGTGTATGTGTAGAGGTTCACCTTGCTTCCCGGGGTTCTGTTCCACGACTCCGACATCAGGTCGGTGCCGACGTTCACGTGGTTCCACATACTTCCTTCCGATGCTTTCTCGACGACACCTATATGCACTGTCGGCTCGTCTTTAAACATACTTCTTACGAGATATGCTATCGGTTTCGGCTGCAAGGAGATGTCGAACGAGCCCTGTGCCCAGCCTTTTGCCGGCCATCCGCCGCTCTCTCCGAGGTAGTCGATGGCTCCCCAGTATGCCAGTCCAATCACCTTGTCGAGGTCCATCTCAAAGAAGTTCGGGCCCATATTGCTGGTGTTTGCCTCGCTCTGATAAAACATCATATTCGGGAAGCGCTTGCTGTCGCCGGGGAAATACATATAGCGGTAGTTATACGATGCCACGTCGGTGGCCAATGCCAACGGCGCGGGGATGCTGTCGGTTTCCAAACTGCGGTAGCGGGGGTGCATGGCCACGGTAACGAGGCGTGTGCTGTCGTAGCGGCTCACGAGCATCCTCATCATCTTATACACGGTAACGCCCCAGTCGTTAAACGACATATCTGCATTCTGCTGCAGCTCGTTGCCAAGGCTCCAAAGCACCACGCTGGGGTGGTTGCGGTCGCGAGTGATAAACTCCGGTATGTCTTTCTGCCAGAGCGATGACCACTCCGCGCGTCCGCCGGTGTTTTTGTCGTTCCACTTGTCATAAAGCTCATCCACCACGAGGAAACCGTATTTGTCACACAATTTCAGGAAGTCCTCGCTATAGGGGTTGTGCGATGTGCGCACATGGTTATATCCGAATTCTTTCATCATCTGAAGCCTCTTCTCTATGGCACGCGGATAGGCGGCAGCACCGAGGGCGCCGAGGGTGTGGTGGTTGGCGAAGCCTTTAAGCAGCACCTTCTTGCCGTTGAGTTTCATACCGAACTTAGGCGAGAACTCCAAGGTGCGCACTCCAAACTGCTCCGATATCTTATCAACAGCCTTTCCCTGCTCGTCGTAGAGTGTTACCTCTGCGGTGTAGAGATAGGGGTCTTCGGGACTCCAGAGGCGCGGACTGCCGAGGTTGATGCTGTTGAGCTGATACTCACGGTCTCTCCACAGGCGATGGAATTTCAGGTTCGTGCGCTCCTTGGCCACCTCTTTGCCTTGCATATCGAGGATACGTACCTCTGCGTCGAAGCCCTTTGCCTTGCCCTTATACACAATCTCCGCCTTGATGTTCACCTCTTTATTGTCCTTAGTGGTGATATAGAGCGGATGGCGAGCGAAATAGAGGTTGGGGTTCGTCACCACCACGTTCACATCGCGTATCAGTCCAGCACCTGTGTACCAGCGTGAGTTCAGCGGCTCTCGGGTGTCGGCAAACACCATTATCTCGTTGTTCTGCCCCCATTTGAGGTCTTTGCTGATATCGATGTCGAAGCCGACATATCCGTAGTCGGTCTTGCCGATTTCCTTGCCGTTGAGATACACGTTTCCGACATACATCAGTCCTTGGATGTCGAGCAGCACCCTCTTGCCTTTCCACTCCTGTGGCGCATTGAGCTGGTATTTATACCATCCCTGCCCCATCTCTTTGAAGGCGCGCGAAGAGAGCCGGCTGCGGATATTTGCCGCCGGGTCGTTGTTATCGGCTTTCTCGTCTGCCGAGGGTGGCATCCACGGTTGCGATATTTGGAAGTCGTGGGGCAGGTCAACGGCCTCGCTGATATTGCCCTTGTCTCTTCCAAAGAGCCATCCGAAGTTAATGTTCACTGTGTCGCGCAGCTTCTCCGTCTGCGCACTTGCTGGCAGCACGAGCATCGCTGCGGCCGCAAAGATTAGCGTTTTTTTCATCATTCTGACTTATCTAGTAAATAACTATACATTAGGACAAACCCGACCCTGTCGGGGCAGCTCTTAACAGAGGGTCATTAAGTCTAACCCGGCCCGGCCGGGACCGCTCTTAACAGAGAGTTTTTTCCTTTAGGACAAACCCGACCCAGTCGGGGCAGCTCTTGCCAGAGAGGCTTTTGCGAACGAAGTTCGCTTAATTGTCAATTGTCAATTATCAATTGTCAATTCGATAAGCCCAGTCGGGACTGCTCTTAACAGAGGGTTTATACTGCATCGGCTCGCCGATGCCACCTCTCACTGCACGGCCTGCCGTGCCACCTCTCACTTAGCGAGCTCCGCTCGCGCTATTCCGCAGGAATAAGCCTCACTGGGCTGTTAAGGCCGGAGGGCACAGGCTTCCATTCGTCATACTTGGTCTTTTTGTAATTGATATCCACCACGTTGATTTCTTTGAACTTACGCCATTCCACTCCTTCGCGGTCGAGTTGTGCGATGCGGTTGGCAGGGAGATTTGTAACTTCAATCTTTATGGTGTTAGTGCCTTTTTTGAGAGCCTCATTGGGGTCGAGGACATACGGCACAGCCCATGCGCATCCGATATATTTGCCGTTGATATACACCCTTGCGCTCTCCCTGACGTCTCCGAGGTCGAGGAGCCATTTCTGTGCCGCCTCTTTCTTCGAGATTTTGAATGTCGTCTCATACACGCCGGTGCCGGCGAGGGTGCGCAGGGAGTCGTCAATAAACTCCCACGTCCTGAGGTTGTCGAGCTCGTATTTCTTTGCCACTTGCGGCATAGACTCCACAAATGTGAGTGTCCATTTCTCGCCCTCTATCTTCTTTGCGGCAGCCCCTGTGGGGTTGAGTTTCAGGGCTTTCGCCGTCATCGACGTTTTCTGGTCGTTGTATGTGCGCAGGAACACCGACTCTCCGGAGCGCAGTGAGAGCACCGGGTTGCCGTTGTTTTGTGCCACCTTGCGTATGCTTCCGTCTATGGGGTTGAGGGCATAGATGCTTGCGAACTCTTTCGAGAGCGGCATCTCTGCTTTCTCGAAGTCCTTGCTGCTCAGGTTTGCCACGAAATAGATGTATCCGTCAGCGGTTTTGCGGCGCAACACTCGCAGTCCTTCCTTGCGCATCTTCTCCGGTTTGGCGGCGGAGCTGATCTTGCTGTCGTCGATACCATATATAATATTAGCCCCTTGAGCCTTCAATGCGTCGAGGTGAGTCTTCACTTTCTCGGGCATCAGTCCGCTGCCGGGTATAATCAGCGCACTGTATTCCGTGCCTGCCGCAGTGCGCAGTTTGCCGCCGCTGAAAGTCGTGGTTAACAAGTATTTGTCGCTGATATAGTCGCAGTCGAAACCGAGTTTGTCGATTTCGAGGATGCTCTTGATGAAGTCGGGCGCGAGTTTGCCCATGGCGTGAATCGAGAACATCATCATCAGCTGTCCGGGCTTCGTCTGCCTCCACATATCCCTGACAGGGAGATACACGAGGAAGTCGTTGTCGGGCTTTCCCTGTTGCAGCATGCTCTGACACCTTTCTATATAAGTCATCAGCTCGCCGGCGTCGCGCCAGATGGTGTTTGTGGGGCTCATATCCACTGAGGCGTAGAATTTCCATCCCGGCCAGGGGTCGTCTTTCGGCGAGTAGCAGGTGCCGTGGAAGAAGGCGTGGTTCACGCCACAGGAGAACATCAGGTCGAGGTCGGGTTTCATCTGTGAGAGCGATGTGCGGAAATGCTCTGTGAGCCATGTGAATGTCTCGCTCGAGGTGAGCGGTTTTCCTGTGATATGTGCTGCCGACGACGCATATTTGAGCATCGACACGTCGCTGTCGTTCTTACGTGTGAAGCCAGGGTCGGTGCGCAGGCCTTTGATGCCGAAGTTCGAGAGTCCGAAGCCCTCGATTTCGGGGATGTCCACGGCGGCATAGAGGTCGATGAGGTTGGCGGGTGAGCCGTGTGCCTGGTTGCGTGTCTGCGCCCCGTGCTTGTGAGCCCATGCCGTCCACTGCTCGGTGAAGTTCTCCAAGAGCAGCTCGCCGAGGGTCTCACGGTAGTCGCTCACGGTCTGCGGGTCGCCGTCGCGGAGCAGGTTGAGTTTCTCCTGCAGGCGGTATCCGCGTCGTGCCTCGAATTCCTTGAGCATCGAGGGTGTCCAGTCGGCGCCATACACCTCGTAGCTGTCATTGAAGAAGACCTTCGGATATGGTGTGCCGGAGCTCTCGAAAGCCCTCTCGAAGAGTTCGAGATAGTGCTTCACGGCCGTCTTGTCGTAGTGGTCGATGACATACCCCTCTCCTCCCGGGGCGGCGCGTTTCACTTTCTGACGGGTGCGACCGGCATAGAGTGCGATGATGCGCCACGAGGTGTTGGCAGGGGCTTTCCACGTGAGGATATCGCCCTCGACAAACTGGCTCACGTCGATTGCCTTGCCGTCGCCGAATGCCATTACGCATTGCAGTTTGGAATATTGCTTCTCTTTCTGCGGGGCGGAGATGTTCAGGGCCACGACCTTGCCGCTCACTACGGAATCGACGAACACGGCCTTGCATGCCGCCTCGTCGATGGGTACCGACGGACCTCCGAAGGGCCACCCCGTACCGGTGTTCATATCGATGCCGACACCGTTGCGAGCCCCTTGCTCCTCGGTATATTTCAGGGCTTTCATCCATTGCGGGGAGAGGAACGAGAGCTCATTCTTCTCATTCCCCTTCACCCCATAAATGGGGGTAATCTCTAATGTTCCTATGCCTTTCTTGGCATACTCCTCGATGTTCCATTTCAGGTTGGCCTCATCCACGGCCGAACCGAGCCACCACCAGCGTGCGCCGGCCTTGGCATCCATTGTGGCGGCAGGCCACGACACATCCTGAGCCGTCGCCGGCGACACCGACATCAGCAGGCCGCAAATCCCGGCCGCAATATACGCTCTTTTTATCATAGGACTAAATTACTTTATGAGTTTATAATATTCGCTCGCGCCCAGAAGGAAGCACCCTGTGCCATAGTCTTCGAAGTCGGGTTCTTTATTATACGACAGCGGTTGCCCTGCTGCCGGTTCTTTTCCTGTTCCTTGCACCCATCCGAGGAAGCCGTCGGGGTGCACGCACTCTGCAATAGCTTTCCATATCTTGTCGCAGATCGGACGGTATGTCTTAGCGTCGAGGATGCCGTTGTTGATGCCCCATGCCATTCCATAGAGGAAGAGTGCCGAGCCGGTGAGTTCCTTTCCGCCGTAGGTTGTCGGCGACACGAGACTCACGTTCCACAACCCGTCCTCTCTCTGGCACTTCGGCAGTGCCTCGGTCATAATCAAGAAGTCTTCCTTAAGCTTTTTGTAGTACGGGTCTTTCTTGTCGAGTGTGTTCATCACTCTCACGTATGTGGCATACACCCATCCGTTACCGCGGCTCCAGTAGCAGTTTTTTCCGTCTTTCTCTTTGTATGGCGGCACATAGTCTTTGTCTCTCCACCACAGTCCCTCCGGCACGTTAAAGAGTCCTCCGGCGAGGGTGTCGCGTGTCCAGGTGTACATTTTCATTGCGTGGTCGGCATATTTGCGCTCGCCTGTTATCTGTGCGTACATGGTATATACCGGCATTGCCATCTGTATTGCATCGATCCAGGTCCACCACCCTATTTTCGTAGTCATCTGGTGGTCGAGGTTAGCCTTCACGTTCTCTATCATCTCCGGCTTTTTCTCCTGCATATACCTGAGCAGGTAAATCTGCTCGCAGCACTGGTCGTCAGCGTCGCAGGTGTTATTGCCGTTGCGTGCCGTCCATTTGTGGAAACTTGCCCAGCGGTCGGTATAGTCGATATACCTCTTTTGGGGGTCGATGTCATTGAGAGCCATCAGCCCCTCGTAATACACGGCCCTTGTCCACAGGCTGCTGGGCCTGATTTTCTTCACGTTCGTGGGTTGCGTGGGGTCGCTGTACTTCTTCATAAAGTAGTCGTTGGCGCGGCGTGTCACTTCTAATACGCTGCTTGCCGTTTGCGCTGCCGCTCCCGCAGCACAAGCGAGAAACAGCATAGAAAACAGTATCTTCCTCATATTTCTTATTTATTTCTATAAATGGTTTTATAATTGCTCTTAGCAGAGCGATTCAAGCATCAGGACTAACCCGGCCCAGCCGGGACTGCTCTTAACAGAGAGTTTTTTTACTTTAGGACAAACCCGACCCAGTCGGGGCAGCTCCTGCGGAGGGCTTTTGCGAACGAAGTTCGCTTAATTATCCATTATCCATTTTCCATTATCCATTATTTCTTGCAGTTACATTTTTTCTTGCCGCCGCATCCGTTATTGCAAACCATCTCTTTGCACTTCTTGCAGGGCTGAACCTTAAGATACGCTGCCAGCGGACTGCCGATTTCCTTGAGCCCTTTGGCGATATTGGCGGCATTGAGTTTTGCGCCTTTCAGCGAAGTGTGGGTATGGTCTTGCTTATAATATGCCGAGCACTCCTCTTTGTTTTTGCAATGAGCGTCGAGGTAGTCGGCGGTGAGGTTATGCAGGTCCACGAATTCCGTCTTTGTCTCCTCTGCCACCTCGCGATACCATTTGCCGTAGGTGTCGTTGCGTCGTTCTATCTTTCCTCCGGGCCACTCGTTGCGCGGTGTCAGCGACACGAGGATTGGGGTTGCGCCTTTCTCTCTCACGTCTTGGATGAACTTCTTGAGGTACCATCCGAAGCTATATACCAGCTCATACTTGCCGTCGAGGGCGTTTTTCACCACTTTGCAGGTGTCTTTTGCCGATGCTATGGTGCCGCGGTCCTTGCCCTTGCCGATTTCTCCGATGTCGTTGTGTCCGAACTCGATAAGCACGAAGTCGCCGGGCTGCAAGGAGTTATACACTTTCTCCCATCTTCCCTCGTTGAGGTATGTGCGGGTGCTGCGTCCTGCCTGTGCGCAGTTCACGGGAGTAACCTTCGTGGTGTCGAAGATCAGCGATGCCAAGGAGCCCCAGCCCCACATGCCGTCCTCGTCGTTGTCTTTATTCTTCACGGTGCTGTCGCCGGTGATGAATACCACCGGTTTGCCGCCTTGGCGTTTCACGCTCACCACAGGAAGTTCCACATTCACCATCATCTTCTTCAGCGGCTCCAACTGCGGGTCGTTGTTTTCCCAGATACCCTCTGCTGCGCTGCGGGCGTTCATCATTGCACCGAATTTCGAGGTGTGTATATGGTCTTTATAGAAGTGATAGCTCTCTTTCCACCTGCCGTAGCTGTCGAGTTTCGCCGCGCTGATTTCGTTGAGGTCAACAAACGGCACGTGCATCTCTGCCGATACCGACATGAGCCACTCAGTGAAGTTTCTCTTGCGCTGCACCTTGCCGTCGGGTTCGTAGGCGTCGCGCGGGGTGAGCGACATCAGGATGGGGTTTCCGCCTCTCGCACGTATGTCGCGGATATATTTGCGCATATACTCACCGTATGAATATACCGTCTCCTTTACTCCCGTCTCTTTGATTGTAACGTTCAGGCTGTCGGTGCCAACCCCCGGTATCGAGGCTCTTGCCCTACCGCTGTCGTAAGGTCCGTTGTCGTTATGTCCTATCGACACTATCACCCAGTCGCCAGGGCGTATGCCGTCGCGCACCGCCGGCCACAGCTTATTATAGAAGGTACGGCTGCTGGTGCCTCCTAAGGCGTGGTTCTCCACGGTAATCTTCTCCGGGTCGTAGAAGTCCTGGGCGAAATATCCCCACCCCCACTGTCCGTTGTTGCCGTTGCCAAGGGTGCCGTTGCGCATCGTGGAGTTGCCCACCAGGAAGAGCACGGGGTTGTTGCCCTTGCGCGAGGAGCCGGGTACCGGGCGTGCCGTCATCGCCTTGTTTAAACTGTCTAAGGTGTTATCCACCACTTTGTTCACATCCTCCAGTCCCTGTCTCACCTGGGCACAAGCCGGTGACTGCCACAGCAGGCACAGGGACATTAACGTAATCAGTTTTCTATTCATTTTGTAGTCGGTTTAGTCATTTTACGTAATTACTCTGCAAAGGTAATGCTTTTTTCTGAAATAAACGGAGTAAAATGGTACAAAAATATTCATTTTTATCCATAAAAGGTAAAAAACAGCAGATGAAAAGTGAAAAAAGTGCGATAAAACCGCCCGAAAAGTGTATTTTTGCACGAAAATGCTATTTTTCGTCATTTTGTCCACGGTGCATCTCGGAAAAAATTCCTAACTTTGCACCCGTAACGAAAACAAAACTAAACATAGAATTTAAAATGATGAGAAGAAAGATGCTACTGCTCGCCTTGCTTGCCATTCCGGCTGCAATGAGCGCGCAGACAGACAAGAAAGTGAAAGTGAGTGTGAGCGACGACGGAAAGTCGGTGCTCGAAGTGTTTCTACCTGCAAAAGACAAAGCCACAGGAAAAGCCGTGGTGATTTGTCCGGGAGGAGGATACGCCAAACTGTCGATGAACAATGAGGGATACGACTGGACGGGATTCTTCAACGAGCAGGGAGTGGCAGCCGCGGTGCTGACATACAGAATGCCCAATGGCGACCGCACGATACCTATGAGCGACGCCTCCAGGGCTCTGAAAATAATGCGCGACAGCGCACAGGCATGGTTCATCAACCCCTGCGACGTGGGCATTATGGGCTTCTCGGCAGGAGGACACCTCGCATCGACAATAGCCACACACAACGGCGTGGGTGCAGGACCCGCGTTCCAACTCCTCTTCTACCCCGTAATCTCGATGAACAAGAAAGAGACACACAAAGGCTCGTGCGAGAGATTCCTCGGAAATGAGCAAGACAACGAAAAACTTATTAAGGAGTTCTCCAACCACAAAGCCGTGGGAAGAGACACACCGCCGGCACTCATCCTCCTCAGCACCGACGACAGGGCCGTGCCGCCACTCACCAACGGACTGCCCTACTATGAGGCCTTGGTAAGGAATAATATCGAGGCGTCGCTGATGGCATACCCCAAAGGAGGACACGGATGGGGTTACAAGGAGGCGTTCGCATACCATAACGAGATGCAGCAGACAGTGAAGAAATGGATTGCCACACATACCGACAAAGACGCTGCCAAGAATCTTCAGAACTCACCATACGTAGGAAAGAAAATAGCATTCATCGGCGACAGCTACGTGGCCAACCACCGTCGCTCAAAGCAAGAGGCATGGCACTATAAATTCGCAAAGAAATATGGCATGCAATACTACAACTACGGCAAAAACGGCAACTGCGTGTCGATAGAGAGCGGGAAATGGGGCGAGCCGATGTATAAGAGATACGGAAAAATAGAGAAAGACATCGACTACATCGTGATTATCGCAGGACATAACGACGCCACACGCATCGACTCCGTCCTCACGATAAAGGAATATGAGAAACGGCTCTCGGAAATGCTCACAGGCATGAAGAAGAGATATCCGCAGGCACAGATTATGTTTATCTCACCTTGGGACTGCAAAGACTATAAAGGCAGCAAAAGGCAAAGAGTGGTTGACGCCACAGCCAAGATATGCAAAAAGCTGAAAGTGCCATTCTTCAACTCCGCCGAGGACAACACGATAACCACCGCCGACGACGACTTCCGCCTGAAATATTTCCAGGGACCCAACGACACGGCTCACCTGAACGCGAAAGGACACGACCTCTTCCTGCCAACAGCAGAGAAATTCTTGCTCTCGGTAATAGGCAAAAAGTAAACCATCAATATTAAAATAATTCAACCGCCCCACGGAGCAACTTACAGCCCTGTGGGGCTTTTTATATGCAAAATCGTAAAAAAATGCCCGAAAATATCAATTTTATTCAAATTTTCTTGCCGTTTTGAACAAAAATGGTTATTTTTGCAAGCGAATTAACAAAGACACTTGCAATGAGAATGAGAAGAACTAAAACCAGAATAATATTATTGTGCGCCATCGTGGTGGTGGCCATGGGGCTCTATGGCACCGCTCACGCAGCGACATTGGCAAGCAAACGCTTCTCGGTGAGAAACGGACTCCCCACAAACGCCGTGCATTATATCACGCAAGACAACCACGGATACATCTGGGCAGGAACGAGCAACGGACTGATAAGATACGACGGATACAACTTCCTGACCTTCGACCCGTGGAACAACAAGGACGGAATACAGGGAGAAGGCTCCATCACCGATATCTCCAACGACCCCGACAACAACCTCCTCTACCTCTTCACACCGAGGAGGACGATGATTTGCTTAGACCTCAACAACTTCGAATTCAGCAACTACGGCACTCCCGAGGAAATGGCAAAGGAATACAGGTCGCACGTGAAAACTAAAAACGCGCTCTGGCAATTCAATAAAAAAGGAGACGTGAGAAGAGTTACCTATAACAACGGCAAATTCGACATAAAAATCTATTCCAAAGAGAATGCGCTGCTGCCCGACAGCAATATCACAACCGTGAAAGAAGACTCCAAAGGCAACGCCTGGATAGTAACACAAAAGGGACTGGTGAAAGTGAAACCCGACGGAGAGAGCACAATAGTGGCGAAAGACAAAAACACAAGGGCCTTCTGTACCTACGACGACAGAATAGTTTATACCCTCAAAGAGGGAACACTCGTTGTGGCAGACCTCAACGGAAAACAAATAAAGTCGGTCATCGACTCCCTCGTCGGCAAGATAGGGTCATACACAGGATTTATGTTCGAAGACATCTGCTACTTCCCCACAAGCCGCACAACATACGCCTACGACATCGAAAACAATAAGCTGTTCATACCACAAGACAAACAGATGCCAAGGGCATCGATGAGAGAGGAAATACCAGGATATAAAATACTCGCCGACAACCAGGGGCAAATGCATATCTTCTCAAAATACGGGTTCAGAACACTCCAACTCCTCCCCGAGGCTCTATACAGGGCCAGCAACAGGAGTTTCTCGATAACACAAGACAACCACGGAAAACTCATCATCGCCACGTATGGCAACGGACTCTTCAGATACGACCCGAAGACAAACCAGCTCGACCATTACAAGGCAGAGGATGAAGAGCAGCTGATACACACCAACTTCCTGCACTATGCCTTCACCGACAGCAGAGGAAACTGCTGGCTCAGCTCGCCATACGGCATGTATGCTCTCTATTATAAGGAGGAGACACAGGTGGAATACCTGAAGCCCAACCCCAATGACAATGGCACCTGGGCAAACTTCGTGAGGAATATCGTGCCAAGAAACGACGGCAACGTGCTGCTCTGCGTAAGAGACGGAAGCCTATACCACTACCACCCGGCAACCAACACCATAACCAAGGAAGGACAGCTGCCCGCCTGCGCATACACCTGGCTCAACGACCCCGAAGGCCACGAGTGGATAGGCACAAGGGGCGCGGGGCTATTCGTGGATGGCCAACAATACAAAAACCGTGACAGCATCTGGCATATTCCCACCAACGACATCTTCGCAATTCAAAGAGACGGACTCCACCGCGTGTGGATAGCGGCATGGGAAAGCGGACTGCTCCTCACGAAATATAAAGACCAAAGCCAAGGACCGCTGAAATTCCAAAACTTCCTGAAAGAGCAATACGGCTCCAGCCGCATCAGAGACCTCCTCATCGACGACCACGGCATAATGTGGATCGCCACCGACAACGGCATCTACCTCGTCGATACAAAAAACAAAAACATCACAGAGAAGGACTTCGAAAGCTATAACACCAGAAACGGCAAATTCCCTTGCAATGAAATCATCGCCTTCGTTCGCATCAGCAGCGACGAGACGGGAGTGGCAACCAACAGGGGCGTGGCAATATGCAAGTACGACAAAACAAACAAAAGTCTGCAATACGAGATTATCGACCATAAGAAAGGACTTATCAACGACAACGTGCACGCACTGCTCTCCGACGGGGCAAACCTATGGATTGCAACAGGAGAGGGACTGACGAGACTAAGCCGCAAGAGCAGCTACTCGGAATCGCTCATCACAGGCAGCACACCGGCAGCCAACAACTACAGCGAGGACTGCGCGATGAAGCTCAACGACGGAAGGATAATCTTCGGAACCAACGACGGACTGATGGTGATAAGGCCCCACAACGAGATGGTGGAGGACAATGTGGCACAGCCACTCATCTCCGACATTCTCGTAAACGGCATCTCACTGACCGCCCACCACGACGACCTGCCGCAAAAAACACAAATACAGACAGGAAAGACAATTGTGCTTTCGCACGAGCAAAACTCACTGACGATAAACTTCACCAACTTCAATTACACCGGCGATGACGTGTCGATATACCAGTATTACTTGGAGGGGGCAGACAAGACGTGGAACCAGGAGACAAGTCAGCACAGCGCAATTTACACCCAGCTGCGGCCCGGCACCTACACCTTCCACCTCAGAGGAGGAGGAACGGCAGGGAAATGGAGCGACGAGACAACAATCAAAATCAAGATAAAACAGCCGTGGTGGAACACCTGGATAGCATGGCTCGTCTATCTCGCCATAGCAGCCGCCATCGCATACGTCCTCTATTCCAACTGGCGCAAGAACTTCAAGCTCAAGCAGCAAATGGAGATTGAGAAACAGCTCAACGAGTTCCGACTGAACTTCTTCACTCACGTGTCGCACGAATTCCGCACGCCTCTCGCCATCATCGCAGGGGCGACAGACAAGATAGCGCAAAACAGCGACAAGCCGATATCGAAAAACAATATGACAACCCTGAAACGAGGGGTGAAAAGGATGAACAACCTTATCAACCAGCTCTTGGAATTCAGGAAGATATCATCGAAAGAGGTGAGGCTCGAAGTGGAGCAAGACGACATCGTGGCACTCCTGAAATCGCTCTACCAAGACTTCAAACCATTGGCACAGCAGAAAAACATCAACCTCGTTTACACACCCGAGAGGCACTCGTTTATAATGCCCTTCGACAAGCACAAGGTAGAGACAATCATCTACAACCTCCTCTCGAACGCGATAAAATACACGCCGAAGGGAGGAAACGTGAGCCTCAACTCCAGAACTCACGACAACGACTTCGTAATCACCGTAAGCGACGACGGTCCGGGCATCGCGCCGGAGCAGGAGAAAGCACTCTTCTCGGAATATATGAAAGGGTTCGTATCTGGAGGAGGAATGGGCATCGGACTCTTCACATCGCAAAGAATGGCACAGATCCACAAAGGCTCGCTCACCTACCACCGGGCCAACGAGGAGGGCGGAAGCGTGTTCACACTGAAAATACCGGCCGCCGAGAGTGCCTACACATCCGATGACTACGCGAGAAAACTCGCCGTGAATCCCGACGCCAACAGGCATATCGACATCACCTACACCGAGGTGAGCGATATGAAGAGCAACCCCGTGAACGATATCACCGTGGCGGTGGTGGAGGATGACCCCGACATGCTCGAGCAAATCAGCAGCGAGCTCTCGGTATTCTTCCACGTAAGACAGTTTGACAACGGCAACGACGCGCTGAAGGGCATCGACAGCGAGATAAAACTCGTGGTGTGCGACGTGATGATGCCAGACATCAACGGCTTCGAGGTGGTGCACTCCCTGAAAGAGAATCCCAAGACGGATATGATTCCAGTGATTATGCTCACCGCCATCGACGACGACATGAACCGCATGAGGGCAATAAAAGCCGGGGCCGACGACTATCTCGTGAAGCCCTGCAACGGAAGACTGCTGTGCGCAAAAGCCTTGCAACTGATTGACAAGGTCTTGGTGATTCAGGAAAGAACGGCACAGGTTGCGGCATCCGCTACCACAGAAATGACAGCGGCAACAGAAAAACCTTCTGCCGCAGCCGAGACCGCTGCCAGTGCAATGCCCGACGAAGAGGCAGAGGCTGCCATGGCAGAGGCCGAAGCAATGACCGACAACGGCGCTGAGACCCTTGAAAGCGAGGAGATTACGGAGCCGGCTGGCGGCACAAAACAGCCGTTGCTAAGCAGCGTGAGCGACAAGACGTTCCTGCAAAGGCTGGAGTGGATTGTGGCAGCGCATATCAGCGACAAGAATTTCAGCGTTGACCAAATTGCCGAGGCACTGAAAATAAGCCGCACGAAAGTATATTATATGGTGAAAAGGGTAACGGGAATGTCGCCAAACAGCTACATCCTGAAAGAAAGGATGCGCATCGCCGCCAACCTCGTCCTCGAGGGCAAGCTCACAGTGAGCGAAATAAGCGACAAGGTGGGATTCCAAAACCCGGCATACTTCACCCGCTGCTTCCGCACACAGTTCGGTCTCACACCCTCCAAATACCGTGAGCATCCGGAAGAAGCTAAAAATCGGGTGTAATTTAAGTTAAGAGGTGTAAATCGGCTCCACCGATTAACTGTTAAAAGGTGGATTTGAAATTTTCCTTCAAATAATTTGGCGGTTTGAAATAAAAACATTACTTTTGCAAAAAATAAAGCTATGGCAAAGCAATCGACAAATAAAAATGAAGTAAAGAGGCTTCCCAACGGTGTGTCTGATTTTCGACGCACGATGAGTGAGAATCGCTACTATGTGGACAAAACAATGTTTTTGCCTACATTGGAGGAGGCGAGCGATTTTATTTTGTTAGTAAGGCCCCGTCGCTTCGGCAAAAGTCTTTTCGTGTCGATGATGAAAGACTATTATGACATCAACCGCAAGGACAAATTCCAAGAAGAATTCGCAGGTTTGGAGATTGCTCAGAACCCCACAGCACTGCAAGGGTATTATCAGGTTTTGCATTTCGACTTTTCACAAGTGGAATCCTCTGGAGGTAATACTCTGGCGAAGAAATTTAACAACTATTGCTGTCGGGTGATAGATGAGTTTATGCTGTATTATTCCGCTTTCTATGACGACAAGACAGTGAACAGGATTCTGAAATTGAAAAGTCATGGCGACAAGATAGGAGCAATAGCATCAGAGGCGCGCAAGAGAGATTTACACGTGTATCTTATCATCGATGAGTACGACAATTTCACAAGTACCATATTGAGCGAGAAAGGCGAGGGCGACTATCATAAACTAACCCACGCCAATGGCTTCTATCGTGAGGCTTTCAAGGCCTATAAACCAAATTTCGAGAGAGTCTTTATGATTGGTGTGTCGCCTGTTACCTTAAACGATCTCACCAGTGGTTATAATATTGCCACGAACGTATCGCAAGATAAAGACCTTAACGACATCGTCGGCTTTTCAGAAAAGGATGTCAAGAAGATGATAAAATATTATAAGGATGCGGGAAAAATTACAAAAAGTATCGACGAGATTGTCAATGAAATGCGGGCATGGTATGACGGATATTGTTTTTCTGACTTGAAATTAGATGACCCCGAGGCGCGTATGTACAATTCCAACATGGTGCTTAACTATTTGTCGGAATTACTAAGAAACGGTGAGCCGCCTAAAGACCTCGTTGATTACAACAGTGCGATGGATTTCTCAAAATTGCGTCAGATAATCGAAATCGACGAGCGGAACTCGGAGAGCGGCCACAGCCTTATCGAAGATGTTTCCGTCTGCGGCTACACAACGGCAGAATTGCATACTAATTTTTCCGCCTTAAAAATGACGGAGCCGGGATATCTGCCCTCGCTAATGTATTATTATGGCATGCTCACTTTGGGCAAGGACGAAAACGGCGACATAGCTCTTGTAATTCCAAACATCAACGCTAAGAAACAATATTTCTATTATAGAGCACGAAAAATGAAAGCAGCAGGAATGGATGCCGCAACGATACAAAATATCTCCGGGCTTACGGCGGAGGAAATAGCGAAAATTGAGTGCTGAATAAAACGAATGCAAAAAAAATAGCGGCCCGGCAGGGTCGCTATTTTTTTGCTATTTCATTTCTTATTCCTCTTCTTCGTCCTCGTCCCAAACGTCGATGTCATACTTTTTACCTTGCATGTCTTCGATTACATAATTTTCGTTAACTGATACAGTCTCGCAAACATCTTTCGGGTCGATGTGTGTCGTCTTTACTGACGGCTCTATATAAGTTCTTTTCATAATATTGTCGTGTTTATTTGTTTGTAAAAAGGGTTTGCCCATGCCCGCAAGCCCGGGCAAACCATTATCTAAGTCTCAGTATTGGCTATTATTTAATAACTTTTTTGCCGTCTTTGATATAGAGGCCCTTGAAGTTATTGCCTACCTCGATACCCTGGAGGTTGTAAGCCTTGCCGCTCTTCACTGCGCTGCTCACCTCGCTGATGCCTGTAGCGTCGCCCTTGATAACAATTGCCAACTTAGCACCATCGCCCTCGCTCTCGCTTGTGGTGGGCACGAAGTATGCCTTGTTAGCTTTCATTGCTGTGCCTTCATTCAGCGGAGCAAATACTGCGCTGCCCTCATCGTTAGCACCGAGTACATAGTATTTACCGTCGCCAGTGAGTGATGTATTAGAAGGCTGGAGGATGTTATCGCCAATGGTAGTCTCATCAGTTGTAGCTGTGAGTGTGTATGTGCCTTTTGTGCCGCCGAGAACAACACCTGTGCCTGCCGGGATGATGCCTTCTTTGATAGCTGTAAGCTCAACCACACCGTCGCCCTGAGTTGCCGTGTAAGCTGTTACTTCTGTAGGAACCTTCCACGACTTTTCTGTATCGCTGAATGTACAGTATTTGATATCACCGATTTCAATAGTCATAGTTTCGGTCTGAGCCTCAGGAACATAATACTTAATCTGTGCTACGTAGGGATAACCAACTGCACCCACATTGCTAAAGGTGATAGCATTATCTGAAGCTATAACAAACTCGCTCACGTCTTCAGATGATGAGCTTCCTCTTCCATAGCTTACAACAAACTCGGCAATTGAATTTTCTTCTGCTGATGAAATAACAATACTTCTTGCGCCATTTGCAGAACTCATGAATCCATATCCAACAGCAAGAATTACATTTGCGCCATTAATGGTGAACAAATCATAGTAAGTAGTTCCGCTGGTGATTGAATAATAATAATAGCCATTATCAACTTCTGAATTGGCAGAACCATCAAGATTATAACCGGCTTTCTTTGTCCAGTTTGACCAACGTGTAGGTTCAGTAGCTGCCGTATAGCCGGAGCCAAGCAGACTCTCGATATTAGAGCTATTTATAGTACCGAAGTCATCTGTTTCTGTTTTCAAAGTGAAGTTAGCAACAACAGGAACAGAAACTGATGAGCCTGTGTAACCGTCTGCTGATGCAGTGATTACCAAAGTACCATCTGATGTAACGGTATAGGGCAAAGAAACCTCTGTGCCATCGAATGTGGCTGTCAGTGTAGCCTCGGGAGCACCTGTGATAGCACTGTTATCAACAGAAGCATTATACACGGGGTTGTAGTAATCGCCTTTTGCTGTCATTGCTGAAACATAGTAAGAAGGAGTAGTCAGAGTAAGGGTCTCGCCTACGCCTGTGAGTGTAAGAGTTGTAACATCAGAATAAACATCATCGCTAATGTATGAATAAGCTTTCACTGTAACATTACCGTCTGCGTCAGCATCAGAGGCAGATACGCTTATAGTACCAGTTGTTGTTGAACTTGAAGTTGTGGGGTTTGTGCCATCAAGAGTGTAATACACAGTCGGAGTAGTACCGAGGTTACCATCTGTATAAGCACAAGTAACGGTTCTGTCGCCTCCGTTTGCGCCTGTAAGTGTAAGAACAGGTGCCTCAACGCTCTCTTGGTCAACAGTTGTAACAATCTTAATTTCTGAAACTTGTCCATATCCTTCAAGATAGAAATTAAAACTACCGTCAGCGGTGATAGTATATGTAGTACCGGATGATAATACCGATGTTCCTGAAACGACGGCTGTTGCTGTTCCATCCACATCGTAGGTTGCATTATCTGAATAAATGGTACCACCTACAACACTTGCAGATGTGATAGTAAGTTTATCACCCTCCTTTAAGTTTAAAACAGAAAAATAAGAAGTCTTGCCGCTTAATACGAAGAGACCAGTATTTGCAGGTTTACCGCTCTTATATCTAAACCATACTTCACCACTTTTAGTGTTAGAAGAGGCAATCCTGCCACCAAGAGAGTTTCCATTCACAGTGTTTGTCATTGCATAGCAATTCACTGTTGTTTCACCTACCGTAAAAGTAGCAGCGGCAGTCTCTGTATTCCAAGTCGGCTTCGTGTCTCCATTCGCTTCAGTACACCATGTTTGATACGAATAGGTTTCAGTTACTTCCGTACCTGCCATCGCATTCCCGGCCGTCAGCAGCCCTGCTGCCAAGAGACCAATTGATAGTAATGATTTTTTCATCTTTGTTTGATTTTAGTTAATACTAATTTTTAATTATCACTATTTGGCTGCAAAGTTAAGAATAAATTTTTTAATTGAGCAAGAAAATCGTTCAAAAATGATAAAAATTATACGAATTTTAAGTCGAAATCATCCTTTTTGTGCAAGCCGCTGCTATGTGTGCGCAAACAGAGAATTTATTTCAAGATTTTCTTTCCGTTGCTGATATACACCCCTTTGTCGGGAGCGATGACTTCTGCGCCTTGCAGGTTATATATCTTGGCTTTGCCGCTTACGTCCGAGGCGGGGGCGGAGGTGATGCCGGTGGTGTGGTTGTCGTTGAAGACGATGGGGAGCCTCGATGCTTTCGCACCCGCAGGAATATCGGCGGAGAGGAAGTAGGCACGGTTTGACTTCATAGCGACGCCGCTCTTTAAAGGACCGAAGACGGCAGTGCCTTCCGCGGTAGTGCCAAGCACGTAATACGTGGAGCCGTCGCCGGTGAGCGCAGGGTCGCTGATATGCAAGGCATTGTCCGCAACTGTTTTGTCAGTCTCTGTGGCAACAAGTGTGATGGTTGAATTCGGCTCTCCTTTGATAACCACTGCTGTGTTGACCGGAATGATATCCTCGCCCGTTATCGATGCCACTTGCGTGAGCTTAACCATCGACTGACCTAAAGCCGCGATATATGCCGCTGCCTCCGAAGGCACGGAATAAGCCTGTGCGGTATCACCGAAAGTACAGTAGCCGCTCGACCCGATTTCCATGCTCACACTCTCTGTGGTGCAGTTTATCTCTAAAATAGCTTTAGTGGAAACGTAAGCGGTATCCGCAAAAGTATCCATCGTAAGAGCAAAACTCACATACGACGAGTCGGCATCAAAGACGCTCTGCAGATATGTGCTGGCCTTATAAGTCAAGGTCGTAGGAAACTCCGACACCCTCTGACCGTTAACTGAGTCGAGAGGTTGAAAACTATAGGAGCCTGTTATTAGTCCTGTATAACCATCATACGATGTTCCGCCCTCGTTTGTCATATTAGCAAAAGTCAATGTATCAGCGCTCCATGCCGGATTGTAGCCATGAAGGAAAAGATTATACACACTATTCCCATTATAAGTACGAAGAACAGTAATCTTTACGTTAGCATCTTCTACATTAATCTTCTTGCCTTTAAATTGCGACAAGTCGAATTTATAAAAAGCTATCTTACCGTGATTAGGAAGCGGCCGGGCAGTTCCTTTTGGACTGGCATTCTCGGCAGATACTATATAAGAATTGTAAACTTGCAGAGAGTTTAGTCCGGCACCGTTGAAATTTATCGAGTCATAAAGTGTTTTATCAGCAAGATAACGGTGAATGTACGCAGACTCCGACGAAGTAAGGACAATGCCATCATCGGCAATAACATTAAATGACGACATCAACAATGCCGACAACAAGCATAAAAGAAATAATTTTTTCATAATTTTTTCGTATTCAATGATTAGCAAATAGATATTTCGGTGCAAAAGTACTAATTTTTTATTTTCCGACAATAACCGATGTCGATAATTTAAAGTATCTTAACATAATCGCCGCATAAATCTTATATTTATGCGGCGATTATTCATTTTTATTCAATTTATTTCTCTTCCCACCCCGGAGCTTTAAGCCCAGTGATTTCATAGTCTGTAACGTCATCCAGCACCACTGGCGGACGCTCCTCATCGCGTTGCAGGGTGAATCGCACATTATCGACTGTCAGCCCTTTTACGTGTCGGGCGAAGAGACCGTAGCCGGGAGTGGGGCCAGCGAATTTCGCCTCAGGATAGTTGGTGCCTTGCTCACGATACTCTTTCTCCACCTTTTTGCCACCTCCACGGTAGTTGATATAAATATTCGAGAGGTGAATATTCTCAAGAGGCTTATCCTTCATACCAGTGATAATGATGCCGGCGAGAGAGTCGCAGTCATTAGCCACCACATTATTTATATATATATTACGCCCGGAAGAGATGTCGGTGCATTCCTTCGGTCCGCGGTTGCGGCATCCCGTAGTGATATAGATAGGATAGTGGTGCACGTGGTTCATAGTGATATTGCTCACCACCACATCCTCCATCATCCCCTGGTCCACCTCCTCGAAGGCCAGACCGCTGCTGTAGTGGAATGTGCAGTTGCTCAGTGCGATGTCTTTGTATCCGCCGTTGCTCTCGGTGCCGAGTTTGAAGCGCCCGCACACCCAGTTCACCGGCTCCGGCTGGTTCGTGCCGTCCAACAGTGTGCCGAATTTAAAGCCCGTGATTACGCAGTTGGTAACGGCGATATGCTCGCATGGCACCGGTTTTTTCAGGGCGTAAGAAGCCTTTAGCACAATGGCGTCGTCGTGGGGAGTGTTCACTTTCGTGTTGCTCACAGTGATATACCGACAGCAGTCGATGTCGATGCCGTCGCGGTTGGTGTCGATAAGCAC
>Ga0065711_1003209_pt1 | contig 29684 bp, 15 predicted proteins | sample Hoacrofraction12_FD_59098 | JGI IMG/M metagenome (GOLD analysis project Ga0065711, IMG submission 59098) | Hoatzin crop microbial communities from Cojedes, Venezuela - Epithelial fraction 12 v2 (version 2) | ecosystem: Host-associated > Birds > Digestive system > Esophagus > Crop | place... | reverse complement strand
CAACCTCAGGCCCGCACAGAGTCAAGCATTTGCATCTGAGGGTGCAATTGCATGCCCACCAGCACCTACTGTTCTCTGGGCTAAATTACAAACCCTGTTCTTTGGTTTCTACTCATACATTATAAGTTTCAGCCCTAGATGTCTTGGCGGCTTATCACTCCTGGACTTAGGTATCAGTGACTTAATCAAAATATATGTGTGGGGGGAAAAGGCAGGGTAGTCCAAACTATTTAAGCAATAGGAAGTAGGAAATCCAAGCCGCTATTTATGAATAATTAACTAAATGATGATACAACCTAAAGTAGTTTTATTATTAGAAATAATACAACTGTGTTTTGGAATACATCAGCACTTTTAAACTGCTGAACATTTGGTATTCATTTGGCATCCACAATGTTGTATGGCTCTGTTGTTGTTTTATAGCATACTTGTTTTCCTTTTTGAAGCTTTTGTTAAAACCCAAGACAGTGTCCCACAACATTTACAAATCTGTAAAAACGTATATAAAGTAGAATTAGAATCCACATGTTTAATGTATCCTAGGAATCTGAAAGGTGGATGGAAAATTGTTACCAGATGTGTCAGTATTTCAGTATTTTCTTTAATTTTTGTGTGGTTCCAGAAGTGTAAGATACCCTAGAATGAAAGTTCGTGTTGCCTAAGTATGAAATAACTTGCCTGGAAGGGAGAGTTCCCGCTGAGCTCTCTTAAGTAGCGGCTGGTTCATGCCCTGGATTGGGAGGGTCATTTTGCAGCCTTCAAAACCACAAAAAGGCTTGTCTCATGCGAAAGAGAGTATTCCTTGCCTGATCCATCGTCATTCCTCCTGTCCCCTTTCCTCTTCGGTTCCAAAACACAGGAATTGTGAAATAGCGTAATCGGAGAGGAGGTGTGGTAAAAGAAGCCGTAGGAAGGCATCGGTAGCAGCTGGGGTGCCCTGACAGCTGGGGGGCGGCAGCCCGTCCTGTCCCACCATCGAGGCTCAGCCGAAAGCTCCCAGGGACCAGGACTGGGACCCGGCCGCTGCCCTTGGCACCCGAGAGCCCATGCCCGTGGGTGCCCGAGGAAGGGGCTGCCTGCTCTGCGCTGGCCCGGGGAGGGACAGCTGCATCATACATGGTAGATGGTAAAGCCTCACTACTTGCTTCAAGCTTTTTAATTTTATTTCAGAACATCAATTTTTCAAACCTTTTGCATCAGCAGGTGCCTCGAATTTTTCCATCCGGGATGTAGGTCCCTGCATATGAGTGTAGGTGAAATGACAGCAAGCTCACATTTGTATGTGCTGCAGAAGTGATCAGCAGATGTCCAGGTGGCGGTGTGGAAATATGCCATCGTGCAAATACTGTGGAAAGCCACCCTGCAGAGTTATGATTTTCAGCAGATGACTTGTTTAAAGAGCATGATTTTGCCTATTTTGAATTTGATGTATTGATTCTCAGCTCATTTAGCTCTCTTCAATTATCTTTATAAAAATTTAGTTTAGGAGGAGAAGAAAATGTTTCCCCCCTCGCCTTTGCATTCCTTTCGAACAGATGTAAATGACTACAGGTTCAAAGGTCACTTAAAGCTTTGAGAGCACTTCAAAAGTTTGAGAGCGCTTTGAACTAGTTCTAGAGTGATAATTTATGTGCAGTAAGGTGGGGGGTAAACTTACTGCATTTCAACTGCTCTCATTTTGGTGCTTCCCCCACACAGAGAATATGAAGTACCTTATCCTTTTACATTTAGGCAGAGGCTACCTCAATTCATCAAATACTCATGATGAGGTAACGACACGCACAGTTACATCTGCTGTGGTGCATCACGAGGCAAACAGCTAGCTTATAGCAACTTCTTTACATGTTCTCACCCTTTTCTCATTTGCTCTTTTGCCAGGTATCGCTCACTAACAGAGATTTTTTTTGCATGGGTAACACAAATACAATGAACACTGGACTTCAGAGGAGGTTCCCCAAGCCTGCAGGACCATGGAGTTGTTAGAACATCAGCACATCTGTATAGCTGAGGCTCTTCCATAGCTGTGCCTGACCTGGCTGAGTTTGCTTGCAGGAGAAGGGCAGTTGGCACAATATTTATGTTCTTTGTCCAAGTCCTTACATCATTGTTAGATGGTTCTCATCTTTTTCATGTGGGAAGACGTAGTGTTTCTTCCATAACAGGCATCTGACTTCACGTGAAATAGAGGGATCGCAGAACCGTATATTCAATATGCTACAACCTAACCCATGATTACTATCTGATATATAGCTATTTTAAACTTTAGTTCATCCAGGAAAGAAGTTTTTCAGCCTTTACATTTTTAATAGACTTCTTTATTTCCTTTTGCAAAACTGAACTCAAGTATAAAGTTGAACTAATATAGGCAGACTCTGTTCGAATAAACTGGTATTGCTTATGCTTAAATTATGTATACAAATGTAACAGCTCTAACAATATTGTGGCTGTATCCTTTGCTATGTACTCGTAGGGTGAATCACAGCCCTTCTGTGCCTCAGTCTTCCAGTGCATATAATGGTGAGAATAAATCCTGTGCTGATTCATGAAGTTAATGAAAAATTTAAATTTGCTGATTTTGGGGCAGGAATATGAAGTGTTGCAAATTTGTTGCTGTTAATATGAAATTAAAACCTACGGAGTCATTTTGATGCCAACAATTTGAATGTAAACAGTGCACAACAGTTTTATTCTGTATTTCTGAATGTATATGGCTGTATGGCACAGTATGGTGCTACGTGGAATAAGATAATTTAAATACAGGAAAGGAATAGTCTGTTGGCATAAGGACCAGCTTGAGTTAAAATAACTATCTACCAGCAGTTAATGCCACTACGTTTCTTGCAACTTGCTTTCTGTCCTGACTCTGACGTTTGAGTGAAAATGCTGTATACTCTTCTCGTTATTCTAAAATTTTATTCTTGAGATACCTCCACAGTGCAAGGCTGAGAGGGCCAGGGAGCCCAGTGAAGATCCAGCTGTCTGCTCTGATTAATAGTTAGCTCACTTCCTGGTTCTTTTTTGTTTCCCAGAAGGTCTCCCCAAGGAAATAGCTACGTTTTGTTTTGGGAATAGTCCATTCTGGAGGCACTATGCACCATTTTTTGGCTTTCACCATCCTTCAATGCTCTCCCAGCATGGGCATTTGGATCTTTGAATGTGCACAACACACAGCTCTCACTTCCGTGAGCTGAAAATGCGATATTGCTGGGTTACAACGTGGTCTCCAGGTTTAGATACTTTGAACTGAAGTGTGCTCAATGCTAATAATGTGTTGGATGTGCAGGGCCAGATAATGAGACCCAAAGCACTGTGAGGTGTGGATGTGACCAGTTTGCAGTAAGGGGAAGTATTTCTAAGCTGTGTGGATGTGAGCCAGAAGGTACCGTTCGTCTTGCATTTAGAAGTGCAGACCTTGGTCCCTGTGAGTGCTTTTGACCCGCAGGTGGGTTGGCTCTGCTCTGCCATTCCAGAACAGTTGTCTTTCTTCTGTGTAGCCAGACCTCTGCTTTGGCTCATTTTTCTTTTCTCTTATTTTTCTCAACTAGTTTTCTTTCCTTACTCTTAGTTTTCTTACTCTTTATACCTCCCCTCCCCTCCTTCACCGTAATCCTCTCATCCTTCCTCTTTCCTCTAACGCAGCTGCCCAATACAGTCTTGATGCTGTGCCGGATCCCCTGGATGGAGGCTGAGACGCAGGAACACAGAGTAGAAGCACATCTTGTGCCTGCCACCCAAGTCAACATGTATGCGTGCGCGTGTGTCTGTGGTCTGTATTCTCTTTTCTAGCTCTGCTAGAAGCCATTATTAACGCAGAGCAGAAAAGCACATGGTTTTCAAGGAGAAATCAGCTATTTAAAAACAGCAGAAGCATTTTGAACTTGGGAGTAAGACGGGGTCGATTAATGCCATTTTTCCTATTTCCCTTACTACTGCCATTCCCTCCCAACTATAACAACTTCTTTTAAAAATTATTAATAGAAGCTTTCTGATTAATCCAAGCTCCCTTTTCTAGGGCAGAAAGGGTTTGCTGAGGAGTGCTTAGCACTTGTATCAGTCTTGCACTTAAAAACCTCCAACAGGCTTATCCTCCCTTTCTGTTTTTTAATGTAAGTGCTCTGAAAAGGACAGAATTATGCAATAGGAAATGGCAGTACTTTTCTTACATCAGGTTCACTGCACTCTCGCTTTCATGTTCATTGATCGTAATGTGAGTATGTTACTCAGTAATTTGCTTTTCTGAGCAGCCATGAAAATTGAACTCCTGAGCATTTCATGGCCTTGAGGTTAGTAGCTTCTTGGGAGCAGAGCAAAGCAGAGTGTTAAACTGTATAGCAGATTTTATTTGTCGAGTTTTATTTTCGCCATGACAGAAAACTAGCAGAACGCTTTTCCCATGGGTGTTTTCTTTTGGTCTGGCTAAAATACATTACTGGTGAGGGAAGAACAAATTCCACTCTTCTGCACATCTGCTGAATGTTCCTTCCCCGTGCAGAGGACGGCGGTTCAGCCACAGGCAGAGGAATGAATAGGATGAAGTGTGATGGGTCTTGAAATGTTTTTACGTGACAGAAGCTGGCTGTAATTCTACTTACTTTTTAATAAGGACTGTTCTGATTTTTGGTGCTTGACTTTGGAAACTGACAAGCAAACAAAAAGCTGACTGTCTTATGTTCATGTCTATTATATATAGATATGTTGGAAAACTACATAACATCTTCTGTTGTCCATTAAAAAAATACCAAAATTTTATAATCCCTGTGTAATATCTTCAATTTTCTATATAAGAAAAAAATTTTAAAGAAACTAGATTATTTTTCTCTTTTTTTTTTTTCTTGGAAGCAAGTAATAGTTCTGGACAGACAGTTTGTACTTCGGGTAGAAAGCCTCATTTTACTGTTGTCATGTATCTAGGATTTTGTGATTTAATTTGTGAGTTTGAAGGCTTGGGGTGGAGAGGAGAAGCAGAAAGCCAAAGTAGGAGCAGGAGTGAAGGTTACATGTTTTGACCTTTGTGCATTCTTATCGAGATATGGCTGAATTAATTGAATTTGCTGGTCAGCAAATTATCACATGCCTCACATAGTCTTTGAATACCAGTTGAGGTAAGGAGATGGGCAATAGCTACAGAGAAACTTTCAGCAGGTTTGTGATTACCTGGAATTTCAACAGTGCTGATGGATACTTTCTTCGTTTTCAGAGGATTCCATAGTTCTCACATGAATTAAGGACTAGCTGACTGTTCTATTGGCGTAGGTATTGTTTGGCTTGGTATTAGTGTTGTTTTTGTTATAAATATAAGTGAGTCCCATGGACAGTTCAGACTGGGTTAGTTCACATGCAGGCTGGGCCATTGAAAGATCAATCAGCTGTAATACTTAATGTTTGAAAGATACAGTGTAAAACACAGCATCTGGAGCTTCAAATACATACAGAATAATGTTTTACCTGCAAATTATTTTTTTCTGAGGTATTCTAATATGTTGTCTGGTAGAAAAACTGTTGATGACAGTTGTCTCATGTTTTAAGTAATATGGGTGGAAGAAGCAGAGAAAAATGATATACTTAAGTGACACTTCCAATATTTTTAGAAAAAAAATCAGTGATGTACACTTCACGAAACTGTACATTTTATTCCCTGTGGAAAGTTAGTCTGCCCACTCTGACCAGTAGCTGATAGGTCACTTCTTGGCTATTTGCCAATATGTATTCACAACATGTAGCTGTGTTATAATAATTTTACAAGTATACTACATTTATTATCCGTTATTAAAACTTAACCACAAATTACAAAATAACTGAGCAAATAGTTTGGTTTGTCCAGAAAGTAATTAAAATGCATCCTTTGTATGCAGATAGAAAAAGGAAATGTGCAGAAGAGTTCTTAAGCACTCCGTAGCCTGATGTCCTCTGAAAGATTAGGTGAAAAGTCATAGACTGTGCATTCAAAACCTGAGACATGCTGCATTAATGTTTTGTCCCGCTTGCACTTCACCACTGAAAGCTCTTAACTCAGATGCACGCAGGTTACATGTGCGTGTGAAAGCTTGGAGAATGGGGAGACTGAAACTGAGATGAATCTTGCCAGACTTCAGTCACCTTTAACGGGCCTAAGTTTCAGACAAGTGTCTAGGCTCCTTTGATGATTAATGACTTGAAAGAGGTACTTCCAGAGTGCAGTCTCAGCCAAAGGGTGGTTGGCTAAGAGAGGTCGATAAATTACCTATAGAGAGAACAATTAGCTGCGAGCTGAAGTTAGGTGAAATGAAAGCCTCTCTGTCATTGGCTCTTCTACCTGGGAACACCTACGACAGATTGCGGTCCCTATCTTATTCCCATTGTCTGCACACAATGTTTGGACAATGCATACAGCATATAGATATGTCTGAATCTTTATGTGAGTTGTATGCATCATGCTAATGACAGAAGTCGTAAGTCATATGTGCACTTTCAGAGTACAAGAATTTCTGAAAAAATTACGTGTACCACCCCAGCGATGACTAACTTCTTCCACCATGGACCTGCCAGGGCCCAAGAACGTAGTTGCAAGTCGTATTATCAAGTAATATTGTTCTTCTGCAGATCGTTCTGAGTCTGTGTTCTGCAATCTCAAGGCAGGATAAACCTTGATACTGTTCTCAAAGGAGAAAGTAGGCAACAACAATTCAGAGTGGGCTCAGATTTCTGAAATATTTTGTTTGCAAGAGATGAAAGTACATACTTATTGGAATTTATAAAAGACATATAATGTTTTTAGAAGTCTATCCAATAGGGTTGTTTTACTGTGGGAAAGGAATTGTGCTATTTTAGAGCTTATTTTTATAATAACATCGCCTTATAGTAATTAGTATAGTGCAAATGCAGCTGGTTTACTGTGTCAAAGGCTGTGTATTTCTGCAAGATAGTATTCCACTCATGACCACATTCCATATGCAGTCTATTCTACGTGCTAGCAATAAACTGTGGCTCAGACTATGCATTACTGATGGTGCAAATAAAGATATTAAATAAAAAATACATTAGAAATGCAGAATGTTATAGGATAGCTTGTAAAATGAATAAGAATTTAGAAGTAAAATGTGGCTGCAGAACTGTTTGCCATGTCACCAGCCTAATTCTTTGTGTTTGTACGTAGAGTTGCTAACAAGATAATTGTAAACCAGGCCAGTCCTTTTAAAATTAATTAAAACTGTATGAATGGTCATCGGAATAAAATAAATTTGCACCAGTCACACTCAGAATGATTGTTCTTAGATGCTGAAGGATATGCAGTGATGGAGAAGTATGCATTATTCAGTGCTTTGTTTAATATGTTTGCTTTTTTCCTCACAGTACAGTGCTGTGGATACAAACCCTTTATCTGTGTACATTATGCAGCCCATCTGGAACATAATTATTAAGGTAAGTGTTTAATAGAAATATCACATGATAATGTAAGAATTTGTTTTAAATACAGCATGTATTTTAATTTAAAAATATGTATTGATTAATAAAGCTGAAATTAAGACATCTGTATAAAAGAAAACAAAGTTTACAGAATATATAGCTATATTTAAGATAAGTATGTTTGGATTCTGAGGTGGGGTTGTTTTAGATAAACAAGGTGTTGGGGTTTTTTTGATCGGTATACAAAGGGCATAATTTCTTTTTTACATCTTCCATGATTACATCTTTCATTAAACAGCTTTGCAGACACTGAAGGGTTTACGTAGTACAAATTATTTTTGTGCAGCATATGCTGCCTAACAACAGCATGACTTTATCTCTGTGCTGTGCACACAATTTTATGCAAGTGCTGTCTCATTTTCTCCCAAGGGTGCTTGCTCGAGAGAGCTAGGCATTTCTCTAAGAAGCCGAAAATGAGAGTGGTTACCATGATCACCACAGCGATTGGAAGATGGAATCTCTCGAATGCATTATGATCTGCAGTTTTTAAAAATAAAACTGCTCACAATTAGTTTTGCTGTTGTTGGCAGAAAAAACACTGTATCTCAAATAAATATGAACTTTAGTAATCTCCAAGGAAGCAATGATTTCTGCATCTGCCTCTTTAGAGGAAATATTTAGATTGGAGCAGACATGAAAACAAACCTTTATACAAACAAAAAAGGATGTATGTGGTCAGAGTGCTGTTGAGTCTGCCATATTTGGGTTCTATAATTCAGGTATTTCCTATGCTTGATATAGCAGAAAAATCATAATCTCTCATTCATAACCTCAACGTTATTTCATGAGAGTGTTCATATGACCTAACTTAAGAATTAAAAAGCTACCTGAACATGATATGAGAGGAAAGCAATTAGAAAATGTGAAACTGAATTCAATAGTTCAGGTCAGAGACTCTGTTTTCATTTCCATCATAATATCGAGGAGAACAATGAGGCAGAAAAGCCCCCCCCGGTGCTGTGGAGTCCAGCACGGGAGATGAGCAGAGGTTTTACTGTGCTCTTGCACACTGATTTAGGAGATCCATGGGAATTCATCTGCTATCAAATTGAAGGAGACTATCAGCGTAAAAATTTGTTTGGAGAGAGGTTCTGCTAATGGTTGCAGAGTTTTCCCAGAAGGAAAGCAGCATTCTTGACTGTCCCCATGTAGCATAGGGTGATAAATCCTATAAAAACTGTGACCTCTTTGGATTTTTTAAACCTCCTCAAATTTTAGGCAAGCGTGATTTTGTTCACTTCGTGCTGGAGGACAACCCAAACTAGAGCAGAGGACTGAAAACCTATTTCAAAAGCTGGAAGATTTGAGTACAGAATCAAAGACCGGAGTGGGTGCTCTCTGTACATTGGCATTTGTTTTGGTCTGAACCCTGAAGATACAGCAATGAATGTTCTGCTTTGCCTTCGGTGCAAGAGAGTTACAGGATAATTCTCAGTGAGGTATCACAATGACTTAAAGGGAAATTATATTGCTCGCAGCTTTTTTAGAAGTGGTCATTGTAATGTTAAAATATACTGCCAGGTGAAATCAGAGTCCTGCAGAGGAGCTGGGAATGCTCTCCTGTAATGGAGATTCCAGCAGAGTCGTCTTGGTTGCTCCTAGAGATATAAATGAGAACTGGGGGAGCACCAAACTTATTGGCCAAAATTTAACTGTTTGTAAAATGCTAGTAGGAACAAAAGTTGTTAGAATGGCTTTGTTCCTGGCTAGATGCTGAAACCAGGTGTGGCAGTAACTGTTGTCTCAAACTCAGTCCAAGAAAATTCTGCTCATCTGTTCACCAAAAAATACTTTTTTTGTCTTGAAGTGTGAGTAAAACAGTGGTAATCGTAGTAAGTGTGATCAAGTCTTACTTTTAGAAGGAGAAGCTTTGAATGCATTTACTTGTCGTTGATTTTTTTTTGTAGCTTGTACTGGTTGCAGGCATTGTAACTGGGCTGTGAGCGTGCTCTACAATGTAATACTGTGGTGCCGGCCTTAGCGCGGATGCCCGCTCGGCATAGCGACTGCAGCCCAGAACTCCTGGGCTCAGGCGATCCGGCAGGCTCAGCCTCCCGAGTAGCTGGGAATACTGAATTTACATTTTACTCTATATAATGTTATTTCTATTTAAATAGAACAGTGCATTGCAATAGTGAGATAGTAAAGCTGGGATAATTTTTTTAAGAAGAGAAAACATCGCATCTGATCTGTTAATTCAAAACTGGGCAGTACAAGGGTACTTCTTGATGGCTTGGAGTAGTTTCTCTCAGTTTCAGACATCCTAATACAGGACAGCCTTTCATATGTCAATGAAGTCCTAACTGCAACACAAGTTAACACAGAATTGATTGGAAGATGTCTTTCCTATGTTATGAGAAATTAAGAAGAGCCTGACATTAGAGAAGATGTGTGAATTTATCAGCTGGGGTGCTGACATACATAAGAACTGAAGACGTCATCATAACCCAGCTCATTTACCTGTGGTGGGGATGCTAGGAAGGCAAAGAATTTGTGTGTTTAAGTTAGAAATTCACCTGGAAATCCTAAGCATTACCTTTGTCCCTTTCCTCTTCCAAGGACAGCTTTCTTATATACTGTACCATGTGCCTGTGTCAGTTGGAGTGTGATTTTTGGATGTGTGTGCTTCAGAAATGTGTTGAACCTGGTGCTAAAGCAGAAAGTGAAGGGTAATGTTTCATGCCTGGATTCTGTAATAGGCTTGAGGTACTCTGAGATAGTCCTGTCCGTGGCAGCCTTTCCACGTTGTATGACACTAGAGTAACACCTGTATGAAACTACAGAGTAACAATTAACTTTCTTTAAGTGTTACTTAAAACTATTCTGATTATGCAACCATAGGTATTTCATCTTTGGTTATTTCAATGCTCCATCATTTTACCTTTAGTTAAGATTTATACTTTGTCATAAAGCACAATCATGTGCTCTCTGACAGCTAAGGGATAGTGTTACTTAGCTACTATGCAAATTGAATGTTCCTCATCTGTTTGTATTCATGAGAAATCACATTTGTGCAGGACAATGAGAGGGAAAGGAGGAAATCCCAGAGGTGTGTGCCAGCTTCACTGAAGTCAATTAACTCCCCCTCTGTTGCCTTTATGAACTTTGATTTTATCACTAGAACTAGGCATGAGGAGAATTTTAGTGGTCTCAAGTGACTTAGTTAAAGCATATTTCAAGTTTGAACAGAGCTTTGTATAAATATATGTACTTTACCAGTTATTATCCAGACAGACGGTTGATATATTAAGACCTTTGCTGTTTGTATTAAGGCTTTTAGCATGAATGGCTGTAGTCCCATTAAAACAGAAATCAGTTAGTATTTTGTGGAACTAAAAGTTTTTTAAAAGGTTCAAGCGCACAGTGGTTTTGCTAGAGAGCAGACCTGATTGCCCCCAGTGGTACCTCCAGTTGTATTAATCGTGTAGCTCATCGATATATTAGGCTTCTACTGTCTGTTAATTAAATAATAAAGAGTGCAACATATCCTTCTACAGGATACTAGTAAATTCAAGCTGTATTTTTCCAGCATGTGTAGGAAGTTAATCTTAATACCCTGTAATTTTTGAATTGCGAAATAGGGTGATGGTAGTGCAATGCCATCCAAAAGTATAAGGTGCATTAAATATAACAAAAGGGATTTTGCAACTGGAATACTTTCCAACTACCTGGACAGATTAGATTCGGTGAGGATCAGAAGAATGTGCTTAGAGATTTAACTGCAGGAGAGGCTGTTTTGCTAAGGACAGATCTCCTGTAACTGTTTTTCATGATGTGTTTACTAGCCAAAGGGATTGCAAGTACAGCAACGTGCTTTGATGGTTTCCTCCTTAAAATATATTAAGTTAGCAAAATTGGGTTAAAATAATGTCTTCATGTTTCCACTGTGTAAGCATAAATTATTTCCTGTAATAAGTTAATAATTATATTGTGACTATTTAGAATGATGAGCCTAATTAGAAAGCAGACATCTATGGCGCCTCACTTTATTTAGTAGTCAACAATTACTATGAATCATCCAGGAGAAATCAGTCATTTTTAAGCAATATGTTGGGTAGCATCTGTATATCCATGTAAACGGTTCATCCACAGGTTGTCTTAACGCACTATTTTGATCTATGTTTTAGATTATTTTGATCTATGTTTTAGATGAAACGTGACCGATCTAGAATTTCTTCGGCGTCTGTCCTTCTTATTTCATGTAAGGTCACAGACATCAGACAAATTCCACAGCAGACGATTTGTACCAAGCCTCCGTCTTACAAGGTTTCTGCATCCCCAGGTAGCAAACTTAGGAGATGTGTCGCTGTCATGGCACGCTGAGCGTGCAGTCAGCGTGAGAAGAGGGGACCGTGCAGTGAAGGGTTCCTCCTTAGGTCTTCTCCTTAAGGAGCTGCAAGGAACATTTATTGTCACTTGTTCTTAGGGATTTAGAATTGGGCTTCTGAAGTCTCTGAATGACAGATACATGAAAATTTTTTATTGTAGCTGCATGCATTCCATGATATATTTTAAATACTATGAGACCTGACATGCAGTATTTTAAAGTTAGTGATAAATTCCTGGTTATAAGGAAAACTACTATCAGATTTAATATTTTTCCCAATGTTATTAAAGAAAACATCTCAGAAGTATAACTGAAAAATATTCAGGAATTTTGAACTGATTTTTGAAGGTTTACAATGTATGCTGTAACAACATCAGCTGCACAGTTTCCCCTGAGTATTAGTAATTGTTCTATAGTCAGGATCTAGTCAGGATAATTAATCAGTCCAGGCGTTCAAATTTTATATGCAAATTTTTCAGATAGTAATAGGATAGGTGAAATGTAGATGTCTGTAAATCAGTATGTATTCATCTCTCTGTCCATCCAGCTAGTCCAAAAAAATTAACAGAACATTTGATTTCAAAACTATTATTAGTATTGGAAATTATTTAACTTCTTTTTCTTTGGTATTTTTTGTAATATTTTATAGTGTTGAAGTAGTTTATGTACATTTTCAGTCCTGAGACAGTCCACAGAATTTGTTTATAAGCCTCCAGTATTTTTATATTTTGAATACACTGATACTGAGTTTGAGTGATGGTAGTGGTTGATACTTAGTATTTCTGCAAATATGTTTTGTTTAAAAATCATGTAGCAAGCTGTGTGTGCTATTTTGGAAAATATTCTGGAGAAACTGTGTTACTTGGGAAGAGTGTTACCAAAAAGCATCCCTGTTGCAGTGTAAGGAATACCTTAAAGCTGCAGGGGATGAATAGCTGAGAATGGTTAATGGAACAAAGAATCAGAGGTTTAGGTGGAGAGGGAGAGTCCTTTTCAGGACTCTACAAAGTAAAATCAATTAATGGAGTGTTTACAATTTATGTCTAAAGAGGGAGACCCTGCAGAAGGTTATTATCTAGAGAAGCAGGGAGCTGCTTGTAACAGGGGGATCTTCCGAGTCTAAAAGTGTAAGACACTCAGTATTTGATTTTGTTGATGGTTTGTGTTGGGAATTATTGACATATTTTAGAAGAGGAAACTTCCTTGTTGTAGCGTGGGAATAGAAAGCTTAGAAAAACCTGCCACGTGGATGCTGAATTACCACACCGGGGTGCTGCAGTCTTCTTTCACTTGTGATACACACAATTGCGAGAAGCTTTCCTTGGCAGATGAGAAAATAAGGACAATGTATAACATAGGGAATACAAGATTTTAAAAGGACATTTTTACTGCAATCACAAAGATCAGGCAAAAGGATTACATTTGAAAATAAATTTCAGAAATGAAAACTGTATTTTAATTTGAAAATAGGAAAACATGTACAAATCTGAATATTGCTGATGTCATATACAGACTTCTTCTTTCCTGATTAAAAAATATAAAATATTTAATTAAAATAAGACTTACAATTTGGAATATACTTTTACTTAGATTTTTTTTTTCTTTCTTTTTTAACAGATAGTGCCTTTGTGGATTGCTCCCAACGTGTTAACATTCTCTGGATTTGTCATGATTTTAGTTAATTATTTTCTAATATCTTTCTATGATTGGGACTACACTGCCTCAGGTAAATATCCTCATGCTGTAATTTTTCAGAATTAATGATCTGTTTGTGTCATACTTCTGACTGATACAGGGAGGTATCAGATACTTGAATCTTCCACTTACTCCCTTAATGAGGCTCCGTGTGCATATAGGAGGATCCGACCTTTCACATGGCATTGCAAATTTAGATAATTTTCTTGAAAAATCTTATTTAGTTGCATCCCTAAATATAGGTTTTAGCATGTGCTGCTTGAAGTCTATGATAATATCTCATTTTATTTAAAGTGTATTCAAGGGTTTAAATGTACAGCCAAAACCTGCCCTAATGTTCTTCATAAAATTTTCATTGGTTTCACATTTCCTAATACCTAAATCAATGCCTGAATGAGTTAATTTCCTTTCATTACTCCGCCCTCCCATTCAAGACTGCTTCTAGACAAAGAAGAAAAAGTTGCTAAACAAATGTCTCTTGAAATTATGACTTTCAAAGTCTAAGTCATATTTGCTCCACATGGCAGACGGAGTCAAAAGCTTTTTGGAGCTGACCGCTCCTGAGCGTAGGGCGCATTCCATTCAGTTCTGGGCTTCTCAGACCAGCTGTTGGAGCCTACAGAAAGTAGTAAGCATCTCCCAGGTGATTAATATATAAAAATCTTTGCTTTTCTTCAAACTAGACAATTTGGTGAAGACTTTTATTTCCTGAAAAAATTACGTTTGGGTTTTTTTGTTGCCTTTAATATCTTATGCCTGTGGTTAGGTTGAGGAGGTACCCTTTGGCGTGAGCTGTTTGTACATTTATCACAATTCTAGAGGCAGGGATACTTGCTAGCAGCTTTGGTTCAAAAATAATCCTGTATGAGCATCAAGTTTTCGAGACCAGCATGTTACGTAGTTATCCTCAATACTTGCAGCAGATATTTACTAAGTTCTGTAATAAAAGAGCATCCAGCACAGATCTTTTAATGGGATAATTTTATCTTTACATATTCCCAGTAGATACACATTGAACTTTAAGACTTTTGGAATGGTGATTAAGTCTGTTAGAGTTGAGATTTCTACGTGCAAGCCTATTCTTGGTTCCACATGAGAACAGTGCCCATCATTTCTCAGTTGATTGGAAACGTTCGTGCAACCTAATGAGTCTTTAGAGTATCGTATATCAATCCCCTACCTAGGATCAGAAAGAAAAGACTTAATTTCCTGGACAGCTGGTTTTCATTCTACAGTTTGAAAATTTGCAGCTAGGAGTCAGGAGTTGCCATCTTTTCTTTCAGAGAAAGAGGGTCCAGGGCACTGCTTTAGGTGCTGGCATCTCCCCGCTCAGCAAGGACACACCTCTGGGTGCAAAAATTCCCTGCCACTGTTCGATGCCGAAAACCTGAAAGGGCTTTGCACTTACGGTTGTTTAGTGCTGGTGTAGTCCTTACTGGATTATGTTTAAGTTAAAAAGAACGCTCTTTGGAACGAGGATTGGTATCTTTAGAAGAACAACAATAATCGTGGGTTATATTGCTGTCAGCAGAGCAATAGCAGAACCCTGGGTTCTTCCCAATTCAGCTTTCTTTTCCTTTTTTTTCAAGGAAAAAGAAAAGGCTGTTAATATCTGTCCTAGCCTAAGGATAAAAATTTCCTGTTCAGATCTGTATGGTAAAAGTACTATATAAACTCAGTGTTGGGGCTAATAATAAAGGTCATGCTTGAAAATGACACTTTTTTGCCTTTAGATACTACATAAACATTGACTAATTTGTTGATGGATAGTCTTCTCATGACCTGTGAAAGTTTTTGCCTAGTTACCATTATTATTATCTAGTTATCATTATTTTGTGCACTATTAGAGTCGTTTCAGGACCAAAAAACCTCTGCCCTCTCTCATTTACGCTATAAACACATTCAAGCCTGCTCAGTACTTCTTTGACAGAGCTCTCTGATGACTTAAGGTCAAACCCAAATATTTCAATGTGTTTGATGTAGTGGGCTAATCAATAGCAGCTTGTTAATGTGTGTAGGCATATCTCAGTGGATTTCTTTCGATGTTAACCAATATTACACTGACTCACTACTGTGTTTATTTCAGGCACGAGTCCTGGACTTGTTCCCGCCTGGGTGTGGCTGTTCAGTGCTTTTACTACGTTTTGTGCTTACGCTTTAGGTAAAGTACAATGAAATAATTTGCATGTCTGATGTCTTCATATAGTTTTATCTACTAGTTCATTAGTGCTCAGCCCTATCAAAATGGAGAGGATAGCAGAGACATTATTGATCTCTCTCCAAAACAGTTCTCTGAGATGGGAAAAAACCCAGCAAACAAATAACAAAAACAAGCCATAAGGATTAAAAAAAAAAAAGAAGCAATTTTTAATGATATATTAGAGGTTCTACAACTGTTGCTGTCATCTCTCTTGAAAGTTCAAATTGTTTTAGAGAAACAATGGAAATCATTACGTATCAGCAGTCATTGCTGTTGGATTTCATAAAAATCCTTGTCCCCCAGTGATGACATTCTGCGAAGCTCCCTGATACTTGCATTAACAGAGGCTGTTTTCCTGGAGAGGGAAAATAAAGGGCAAAGCAGAGAAAAAGGGAAATGAGTGTAGAATTGTATTTTAACCTTTTAGGCACTTCAGTGCTTATGGTGTGTGTGTCAGGAGGAATGGTATGAATGTGGTGACAGGCCTGAGCTTCTTATGGGGATTAAATATCTTTCTTTTTTTCTTCCCTGTAGCCTTTTTTTCTCCCATAACACCTATACCTAATTTTCAGTTTCATATTCCATTTCTACAATTTTATATCATACCATGACTGTATTTTTAGGTACATTGCATCTCGGTATGCAGTGGTGTGAAGATATAGACCTGAACTGATGCAGATCAGGGAGTGAAATCCACCTTAGCATGACTTTCTTGCTTTCTCTTCCAAAACTAACTTATTCCGGACTAGTCTCTCCAGAACGTGGTGCAACAGAGCTATTTTTCTGGGGTGACTCAAGGTGGCATATTTGCATGGACTGCACTGTGCTGCGTAGCGTACTCTCTCTTTTGGAGCTGGTTCTTATAAGCCCTGCATTGCAGAGTGTAGCCCTGCATTTGTGTGCCAGACTTAAGATACCTAGGCTAGATACAAATGTGTTCTGGATGTTCACTGCAGTGTTGTGCAAAGATACTATCCCCTTTTGGTATCAGCCCCATGCATGTAGAGCCATCTCGATTAACCTGGGTGTATCCCCTTGTGCAGACATCTCCCTCTGCCTTAGGAATGCTTTGCCATTTCTGTTCAAGTGGCAAGCTTGTGCCAAAATATTTTGTCCAGAGTTTCTTTGTTTTTTCACCATAAAAATCGCTGGGACAACCGTCACTTGAAGCTGACTACCAGTCAGATTTCCCTAACAGCTCTCAGTAATCATTAGCAGAAGCAGCAGTTTCTTTTGTGAAAACCATCCTTTATGGAGTTGTAGGGAATTTACTGAAGTGGCTATTGTTTCATAAATATGAATTGCATATTGGAGCTGTTAGTGTATGACACCCCAGAAAGCGCATTGGAAATTCAGCTTCTGGGGTTCTTAATGTAGATGTTATTTGCCAGTGAGGCCTTGGAAGGCAAGGAATATGGTGATGACAGTCACAGCTATAACGAACTGATGTATATGTAGATTTTTGTGTGTACTGTCCAAGCCACTTCATGAAATATTTAGTCTCAGATTTAATTCTGCACAGCCAAAGTTTTCCCTTTGGAAGACTACAGAGAGCCATAATAACTAACCAAATATGCGGCTTTAATCTCTCTCAGCTTCTTTTTAATGACACAGTTACTCTCTCCAAATTCCCTAGCATGCTGCTCTTTTCCACCCCCTTTGTTAAGGTGGTTTGGTATCTTTTCCCTTTCCATAAAATGGCATGCTCTTTGCTGTTATTTTGAATTCCATTCTTTAAAAGTTGTATAAACTTTAAAAAAACTGAAGATTTATGAACCTTCATGAGACAAAATCGTAATATAATAATTCTAAAGCAGTGGAAGTGTGGGACAGCGTATGTCCAGTATTGAACATACACCATTGTTGGTGTGAATGATTTCAAACCAAAACCTAAAACGGGAAATATTTTCAGTTTCTTAAAAAGCTAGTGAAATCACATGGCAAATATGGGTAAAGATTTGTGAAACTCCAATTTTACATATGTGTTATACAGTTCCTGTGTTTTTCCCCATGTCCATTATAGTTAGAAATACTGTATTTCATGACACTATTATAAGCCTAACTCTTTTTAGTAAAACATTGCCACAAAATGAAACCCACTCTTTCAGTGATTTACATATTTTAGTATCTAGTGTAAATACTATTTGGTGACAATGTAAACTAATTTATGAACAGACTGATCTTAATATCATTCTCGTTAAAAAAGTATGACCCCTATAACTGTATTCTTTCTGACTTGAGATAGATGTTATTGAAATATGAAAGGCCATATACTGTTTAGGGATGTTTACATACCTATTTGCTAGTTAAGTTTCAGAAGCATCCTGAAGTAGACTCAAGAATTTCTGTATTTATAACAACACCATTCAAGTAACCTCAAGCTTATACACAGTTTTCTTTCTGCGCTTTTCAATAAATTGCCAGCAACTCAATGGCAATGTTAATGGAGAGGGAAAGCGGCTCTAGAAGGGAGCAAGCCATATTTGAAATCCTCTGTGAGATCTTTGATTTTTAGAGTTGTGAGAGCTGTCTCAAGAGATTTGTATTTGAGCGGAGGATATCTCACAGCTGTTTAGGTATTACAATGGGGAGATAGTCTAAAATCTGTACAAAATGAAATCCCATGTTTTCCTGGTTTACATCCCTGAAGTATATTTCCATTAAACAAAACTCAGAGTACTGCCAAATAATCTGGATAAGTAAGTAGCATATGATCTCTAGCAGCTGTGGAGTCTTTGGTCTAACTCTGTGGAGTTGTATCTCTAGTTAGTTTTGGGTTACTAATGCTATCAATAGCTAATAATTGTTAGCTATAGTACGTTCCAAGTAACAATAAAAAGCAAAAAATTATCCATGTCATTTTGATATTCAGGATATCAAGAAGTAATCTGTAATGTTTGTTCTGTGTCCTTTTTCCTAAGAGGTTCATCCTGTGTATTTACTCTGAACTTCAAGAAGAAAATATGTGTATTTCTCACCAGCATAGTCTCAGAGAAGAGACTAAGGGTATGGTTTGACAATACAGCTAAGAAAGGTTACAGCTGCTAGACCCCTTGCCTCCTTCTCCCTGCATTCACTGCCCCTCCCTGGTGCCATCTCCCTTGCTTTTTGTACCATTCACAGCACCCACTCTGTTCAGTGACCCAGAAGAAAACGTAATGGTGGTGTCTTTCCACCAACTGAGGAGGCTGTAGGTCCTCCCCTGTTCAACAGCAGTGAACTCTTGGATTGACTCAAACCATATTGCCCAACTGCACCCTCAGAGTGAGATCCAGTAGTATTTGGGCATTTTTCAAGCACTGAAGCATTAAAAGTGATCAACACAGAACTCACCTTAACAGTAAGGTATTCTTAGAATTGTAGTATCACTTAAGGTCGAGTCCAACCATCAACCTAACACTGCCAAGTCCACCACTAAACCATGTCCCTAAGCACCAAATCTAGATGTCATCTGAATACCTCCAGGTGTGGTGACTCAACCACTTCCCTGGACAGCTGGTTCCAATGCTTGATAACCTTTCCGTGAAGAAATTTTTACTAATACGTAATCTCAACCTCCCCTGGCAGAACTTGAGGCCATTGCCTCTCATCCTATCGCTAGTTAATTGGGAGAAGAGACCAACACCCGCCTCACTACAGCCTCCTTTCAGGTAGTTGTAGAGAGCAATAAGGTCACCCCTCAGCCTCCTCTTCTCCGGACTGAACAATGCCATTTCCCTCAGACGCTTCTCGTAAGACTTGTTCTCTAGGCTCTTCTCCAGCCTCGTTGCTCTTCTCTGGACACGCTCCAGCACCTCGATGTCCTTGTACTGAGGGGCCCAAAACTGAACACAGTACTCCAGGTGCGGCCTCACCAGTGCCAAGTGCAAGGGGACGGTCACCTCCCTACTCCTGCTGGCCACGCTGTTCCTGATAGAAGCCAGGATGCCATTGGCCTTCTTGGCCACCTGGGCACACTGCTGGCTTTTGTATTCTAAGATTTCAACCAAAAGACTCTTTCAAATATCTTATGTAGGCACACACACAAATGATTTTTGTGAAATATGCTCCCTGAGGCTGCCATGTAACTGTTAGTCATTGAGGCATTTAGCATCAGGCAACCTAAATGCCTTAGTGAATCTACCCCACAAGTGGTCTGAAGTCTCAGAGGGTCCACACCACCAACGGGCAGATCAGAACCCCTATGGACACTTTTCAGCACTTTCATTGAGAAACAGATTGCAGGGACTGACATAAAAGTGTTTAAAGACCACTGGGGGCAAGTAATTATGAATGTCTTTCTAAACCTTGTAAGGAAGGTGGCATTTAGTTTAAGAGCTGAGATAACGACAGAGAAGTGACTTGATAACTGAAGGAGATATTTCACAAGCAGTCCTAATGTTGGTGTTGAAGTGGCTGTTGTGCTTCAATTTACTGTCATCGGTGTATTTTTCCCATACGTTATGTATGGCAGTAGTGAAGTTACTCCTTTTGTTGTGCTCTAATTCTTTATTTCTTTTCCTTTCCCAATCCTTCTAGACTCCATAGATGGGAAGCATGCTCGAAGGACTCATTCCAGTACTCCTCTGGGAGAATTATTTGACCATGGGCTCGATAGCTGGGCTACCTCCATTTTTGTGCTTTCTTTTTTTTCTGTCTGTTCCCGTGACAATGGGAAGACTGGAGTTTCTGTATATACAATGTATATATATTTAAGTATTGTTTTGTTTAACTTTATGTGTTCACACTGGGAGAAATATAACACAGGAGTTCTTTTTCTTCCTTGGGGATACGATATAAGCCAAGTGGTAAGTATTTATCATTCCTGTTTTGGTTTTATTTTTTTAACTATGTTAGTGTTTTCATAATATTACAGAAATAGAAAAATAGAGGTCAAAGCAAATGTATTTGGCCGAGATTTTGAATGTGAAATGGCATAACCCTGAAAGTAATTCACAAATATTTCCTGCATTTGCCAAGGAGGGATGTTCTCGAGCAATTTGTCAGCATCAGAAATTCACTGCCCTGCAGGAAAAAAAGGCTTGCAGCAAGCCTAGCAGTCAGCTAGCGCCCATGAGAATGTGATTTAACTGTATTTGATTTGTGATACTGACAAAAATTACTATGCTATCCGAAGCCATTAGCAATTTTCCCACCAACACTAGGATCTGAGGTATGATGTAAACTAGTCCGAGTAGTATTTATTAACCATAATTATACAGTTATACAATACTAGACCTTCTCAATTCTGCCACCTCTGACATCAAATGTGGTGATGGAAATAGGGTTGTACCTATACAGCAAGCATTAACTGTTGTCAAGTGAGTTTTACCCTTGAGAATAAGTCCAAGTCGTACCATTAGAGGTTTCCTCTCTGGGAACGGCATTCAGTAATGTGAATTATGTATCGGCCCACAGCTAGTCCCCAGCTGAGTTCCTGACTGGCTCACAGCTCTACCTTGAGGTGGACCTCCTCAGAAACGTGGCCAGGGCACCACGGTGAGTGGTGGCCTCAGTGCACAAATGAGTAGCAGCAGTAACAAGCTCATTGCACTGTCGAGGGCCCAGCACTGGGTTTCTGGGCTGGCTTATCTATTTCTTAGATAGCCAGGCTCTTGCAGCCTGAAGAGCACAGTCCCAGTCTTCTGAGCTTCCTGTCACAGGCATGAGATGAAAGATACAGCCAAATATACATAATTGAAAAGAAGTTTGACAAATATTCAAATATATGTTTTAATGGAAATATAGTATTTGAATTAGTGGCTGCAGATGTATTGCTGTAAACATAATCAGAATCCAGTGGTTTGAGAACAACTCGGAGATGGTGGTCCAGCTGTGGTGCATCTGTTTTGTCCCCTAGAAAATAGGTTCTGGGAGAAGAAGTTGGCTCAGTACTAAGACATTAGGCAGCCAGCTGGTCTTCAAGTTTCAGCCACGTCTGTGTAAGACTTCTTAGTGAAGTTCTTCCAGCAGGAGAGGAATAGCTGTGTTCAGACCGATTTCACTTGTTGCTCAGATGATCACTGTAGATACGCATGTGAATGTTTCGAAAGCTATTTTGGATTGCTGCAGCATCCAGCCCGTGTCAGTGGTTAAATAAGGGAGTGGGCATCAACTGGTGGAGCAGTACTGTTAACTGTGTCAGTGCCTTTTAGTGACCGATGCCTCTGTCACTGCTTTCCCATCTGGGAACTAAAGATAATAACAATTCCCTGTCTGACAGATGTGGTGAGGCTGAATTTCAGTAGTTTGTAAGCTGCTTTGATTAACTCGGATGCAAGGTGCTAACAAATGCTGTTTCCTGTTCCTCTCTGATGCTGGATTGCTGTCCTGCATGCTCGCTTTCTAGTAATGTCTGTGATGATTTGCCTACAGTCAAAATGATAGCATATAAATGTAAGGATTTTTTGATGCTATATAGCGCATTCATCAGCAGTGGTAGAAGACTGTACTCTTGAAATGTCTGTATGTCAGTTTTCCCTGTAAAAATTAGCTTTAGTAGTTGTGATTGCCTATGAAATAAGATAGGACAGGATTTGTAGATGAAGGTGGTATTTTTTCCATTAGTCCGAACTACATTTCACGCTCACAGGAAAGTACATAACGTATTTTTTTCCAGCTATGCTAACTATTCTCGTAAAAGATCTGAATTCCCCTACAAACAGTGCCTTGCTCTTGTTTTATAAACCCATTCTGCAATTTTTGTATGATGCATGCGCTACTAAAGGTAGTTCTTCGTCTCCAGTTACTTTGAAGAGAGGATACTGAGGACATTAGCAAATGGCTGATGATGAGTAAGAAAGGTGATGTTCACCGTGCTGTTTTGTTCCCCACCACTTCTCTGCGAGATATTCCCACAGTCCCAGTCGGAGGCAGAGAGCGCGGAAGCACTCGCAGGCAGCGTTCAGACCGATTCCCGGTGTTTAGTTCCCTATTTCCTCCATGGCATTCCTAGCTGGATTGCTGCAGAACACGCCGTTCTGCTCTGTCTTCAATAAGTGCACCGAAAACGTGATGCAATTGCACTGGCATGTCAGATGTTCAGGTGGTCTAGTGCCCTGCTTCTGCTTTTAAAATTGATGGTAGCCAGGAACGTTGGACTGCATTATCCTCACAAAGCTCGGGAAATATGGTAATGGATGTAAGTGTGCAAATAGATAACAGTTGACCTTAATGAAAGCTTAACTGCATGTAGCTCCCAGGACACTGCTGCTGAGTCAGCTCCACTGTATATAAACACAGCCCGCGCACTGGCCCTGTGTTAATTATGGTATAAAAAGAGTTGCTGTTCCTCATGAAAAAACACCTCATAAGTAGAGAAATTTGTGGGACTTATGCAGATCACATTTTTCTGTGACTTGATGACTCGTCAGAATTGGTAACCTAATTACGCTAGCTGGGCTGTAATTGGCACTCCAATTAGCTCTGATTACAGCAGACTTGCATTTACAGGAAACTGTGGGGTGTAATCTTGAAAAATGGCTGTAATGTGTCTGAGAGATACTTGGTCAGAGGGCTGTTATGGCTGTTGTGGATCCGGAGTCGAGGAGGAGGCGTCCACAGCAGCGAACACTCTTCTCCTCTCCCCTCCCTCCAGCACAAGGAGCTTCCTCCTGCTGACTCCTCCGCGGGCAGAAGAAGGTGCAGGGAGAGGAGCCTCTTTACACTGCACAATCCAGACAATTTCAAGTAAGCACAAACCCCCAGAAGTCAGGGACTGAAGAGAAGACTGAAAAAAGAAACACTTGCTATGTTCTTGTATACATCTTATCACAAGCCCAGCCAAAGAAAGCTAATACCTGCAAATTAAGTTTATTGGAGAAAAGAAAAGACAAAGCCTTCCTGAGAAAAGCTTCCTGCCATATGTTAATTTTCACAGACGTCCTCTGGACTGTTTAAAAGTCTATTTTTCTCCTGAAAATTTTAATATTCCCTTTATGAAGTACTCCCCTAATCCTGCTGTTGCTTTTCATAAGCCACTGCAGTTGAGTTCATAGTAGGGGAACAAAATGTTCATTTTTCCTCAGTATGGTGTAGTGATACCTCTGCTTACATCGGTGCTGCCTTAAACATAGCACGGAGGTACCCTTTAGATTCTTAAACAAATGTTTGAAAGTGAAAAGAAGAGCTGTGTGAGAGCTGGGGTGACCCAGAGGATCGCAAGCCCCCTCCCCTCGCTCCCCGCAGCCCAGAGGGCAAGCTGGAATAAAGCACAGAATCACAAGCAGCAGATGTGGCAGGCAAGAGGCAGCTCTCTCTGGCCCTGCCCTAGCCCTGTAAGAAGGGGATGACCAGAAATCCCATATACAGTCATGCCTGCAGGCGTGGATGCTTGGATCATAAACCCTAGGTTTTCAGTTTTCGGTGCTTTCCCAGCTGGTTCTGGTGGCTTTGGGCGGTCCCACCTAGACTCACAGGGACAGCACTCTGCCTGCCTGGAAACTCTGAATAAATAGAGTATACAATGCAGGCAGTGACTGAAGCATCATAGAACTTACTTTTCTCCTTTTCAGTGATTTACTTTTCTTCTGCCTCACAGTGAAAACAGGGGAAGGGTTTTTTTTTTGGCTGCCATATACCAGCTTTTCTTTTGACAAGCAGTTTACAAAACTCATGCTGCAATATGTTTCATATGGCCTTTTCCCGGGCAGTACTGTGGCAGCCGGTGTTTCGGGAACTGGTAGAGAAATCCCGAGCAATGCAAGTGCACATCACATCTTTAAGAAACTTCTGTCTCTTCTGAGGGGCAAAAAAAAAGTCTTTATTGAAAAGAAAAATGAAGACGCAAATGCCTAGTTCGTTGGTCACGTTATCAGGGTTCAGAATCTTTTTCATTTTAGTTAAATATATCCTCACTTTCAGAGCTTTTGTAATTGGAAGTGTCTGTGGAATGCATGGCCTTTCTCAGGAAGAAATAGTATTGATTATTACTTAGTTCCAATGGTAGGAGCACGCTGGAATTGTTGAAGTGAAAGAACCGATAGCGGCGTGGAAGCAGTGCTGGCCAGGCCATTGTGTCTGCTTCCAGCTGCCCTGACACAGCTGGGAACCGGACTTGGTACTCGGTTACCTGAGGCAGAACCCACAGTGTATCCAAGTGAAACCTGAACAGCTGGGAACCTGCGGTGTGCAGGCTGTTTCTGCACAGATTGCTTCATTCTTAACCACCTAGTTACGGTTCTACTCAAACCTTTCTTGGTTGATTACTCTTCCACGTGCCTTTAACTGTTTACCTATCACATACTGCATGTCTAAATGCAAAATTACCTATTTAAGACACATAAAAAACTTTTTTAAAATGCAGAAATTACTCTTCACGCTAAAGCTCAATCCTATTGAAATCACTTGTAGAAAATCATGAGTTCTTCCTAAACGACTTCGCTCTCTAGGTGTTTATTTTGAGCGCTGTGTTAATGGAAAATATTTCAACACAAGAACAATCAATGCTATTGGAATATGGTAGTGAAATTGAATAGTACAGTAAAATTAATGCCATTTTTTGTGGAATCATGAAGGATTTAAAAGCATAGCCAGAATATTTTTTAAAAAAGATGATAAACCGTTTGATTTTTTTCCCCATGTGGTACATCATACGGCATATTCAGTGTGCCTGTGTGTAAATCAGAAATGGTGAATCATTACGGAGAAAAAAAATGTATGTACACACACAATCTAGAATATTTTGGTTACAAAACTTACACCTGCAGTAGTGTAAAGGCATGAAAGAGATGGTGATTTTAAAAAATAAAATATTTTAGAGAACAGTGAAAAGGCTGGAAGCTAGGAGGTTTTGAGGAGTAATACTGCCTTATGGTTGTATGGGATTTTCCCCAATGCCACATTGAAGCAGCAATATTCTGATTTTATAGAGGGACAAAAGTGACTATGTTGCTGTGATTTACAAAATTGTGACAAGATAGGGAGCCGCTGCTCAGAAGCCAGCTGTCCTGCTGTTCAGCCATATCAAAGGGCCTACAAATTAACACAATGTATTTCCAGACTTTTGTCTGCATAAGTACTCCTCCTCCTGAGAGATAAGGCCTTGGCAAGCCAAAAATTGTCCTGGACAGATGCTGCAGTGAGTTGGAATCCACGATTGTATATGTCTGACACTAACTTGCTAGATAGTCCTTACTTGTGTTATTTAGGTTGGACTTCTTGTTTTACAAAAGATTGCAGTTATTTTAACTTGCTAAAGACTACATTTATATCTTAAAAGTGCTAAAGCTGATCGATGCCAGAGACATGAGCAAAAAAATTGGCCAGCTTTTCTTAAGTAGAGTTACTCAGTTGCGGTTAGGAATACTGCTTTACATTGTGATTTTTTTAACAGTGCCTTTAAAAACAGGTCATAGAGTTGATTAACATGCTTAGTTGTTGTCTAATAAGTTTGACCACCTTCAATTTGTGCTAAGGTAGCTTAGATCAAGGGACACAGCCATTTTCTCACCCTTCCAGCTTTCTAGAGGAGATATTGGAGACTGCCTCAGTGAAGTCAAAATGGTTATTCTTACTGATTTCAGTGATACCAGGATCTCAGTTACGAGTCCTTAAAAAAACATGTACCAAAAATTTGAAGCCAGAAGGTGTTTTTCATACACAACATCTGTTAAATAAGAGGCAATCTCAACCTGTGAATGCTGCATCACCAAATCCCAGGGCAGGGGGTTCCCCCGAGAGAGCCCATTGCACCGACGCTCCTGTTCCTAGAGGTCTGCTGACATCTGACAGTGATACTCATATGACTGCACTCCCAAAAGCACTGACTGTATTAATGGATAACATTGACGTTCCTCTTTCATCACTTGCCAAAGAAGTATGTTCAGAATTCAACGTGTAAAGATAAATTGAGGCTCCATCAAAGCCAGCTGGAGTTTTGCCATCAACTTTGATGGGGCCAGGTGTCCATCCGTCATGTCTCATGGATAACATAATGCAACTTCTTCAGAAAGCCAAATGTTGGCTCTGTCATAGTCGGTTGTAAAACCCATAATACACGTCCTTCATTTAGGCCAAAATTTGATTCACTGTCTGCAGTGGCCCAGGATGTAACTCTCATACTAGTGCCTGTTCTTCTCCATCGCAGATCTGTTGTGCTGCTTATTCTTGCAGAGGCAATTCAAACACCCAATTCTGCAATGCCACATTCAAGCAAAACTCTTGAAAAAGGTTCTATACTGATAGGGCAAGAAACTTGAATTTAGCTACAGAGAAGTAAGTGTATGAGTGTATAGGGGACTTTATGAGTGTAATATGAGTTTATATGAGTGTAATAGGGAGTTTAATGGACATCAGTGTTCTGCTGCTAACCTGTGATCTGAAACAGACTGTTATCTAAAACAGAGATTTTCAGTGTACCTTTAAATTAAAGCAATTAATTTAATAGAAGACTGGAAGTGTGTTTATTGAAATCAAAAAGGAAGAAGGAACATAGCAAAAAATGAGTACTTAAAAAAACTAATAAAAAAATAGTAAAATCTATCATATAGGTAAAGCTGGGAAAGATTTGTCATCCCAGAGCGAGAAGCAGTGTCGAAAGGAAAATATAAAGGTTGCTGAATGTTACCTGGGAATAAATACATGAATATGCCATCTTCTAAACTGCATTATAATTAACATAGTTGTTTTAATTTAGAGCTAAAGTAGATGTTCACAATTCATTCCTAAGCCAAGTCTAGAATAGTTCAGGAGGTTGAGACATGTAAAATGAAATATGCGGCCCTCTTATGAACCCTATAGCAAAACTAAACAGCTGAGAAAAATATAGCCTAGAAAAAGAGTGACGCAGCAGAGTGGGTGGCGTGGGCTGAGCTGGCTGAGCGGGAACCGGGTTTGAAGGGAGAGCGGGGTCCCTTGAGGAGGTGGGATCAAGGGCACAAGGGCTGGTGAACCACTGCATCGCGTTCAGTACTGCATTTGCACGTTACATGCCTCAAATGATAAAACTTCATCAATTTGTGCCATAGATGGTAGGCGGTACTGCTACAGGTATTGCAGTGGGTGTGAAAGATATTGCTATAGGAGCTGTAGGGTTTTGATTGCATTCAGATTTCTGACCTCAGCTGCATCAGAAAATGAACCCTGAGCAGAGAGTAGAAACTACATTTACATCTGTACTGAAACTGGTGGCATTTCAGCACGTGAAGTGACTCATGAGTCTTGTGTTTGAGTCCTTTCACTCCTAATGAAGTTTGACTACTTGTTTCTTTTTGCATCCTGTAATGATGTTATCTGTCAAACAAATTAAAAATCAGGGAAGACTTCAACTCCCTCCCCTTCTTTTTATTTCTTCACATTCAGCTGATTTTTTTATTTCAGGTGAGCTTATATTTTTTTCCCCTCTCAGTTATTCTGATATGATCCATTTAGGGGGCTGAGCTGCAAAAATAGCCACGTTGCTAATTCTGAAGTCTGTATGCAAATGCAAGAAAGTGCCTTTGCAGTGGAGAGACCTGGCTTTAAGAAAGGATTTAGAAATTAGGTGTTTTGAAAAGGTATGTCAGTAATACCACATGCAAACAGATGCACATGTTAGCCGGGAAGTTGTTTGCTTACTGTATTTCATGCTTTTTAAATAATTTTGTTTGTGACCCTGGAAGCTGCTTAGAACTAGTTGTTTTGGGATGGCAACAGAAGGCCCTGTAAAGTGGAGACCGGAGGAAAATAACAAGGTTTTTTTGCTCTTGCATTTGTACAAAGATGATAGACAAAATTCTGTGCCTGTAGAAGTAAAGGGTTGAAAATACTTTGTCCTTTTTCTATAGGTGTTAATTGCAGCGTATCTGCTCACTGGTGCTGTTGGTGTAGAAGTCTGGCAGAAGCCTTTCCTGTTCGGTTATTACATCACAGATGCATTAGTAATCTTGCTTATAGGTAAGTGTCTGGATCCATGGAAAACTGTACTGTTTTGTAATTATTTTGATTAGATATTTCTTGTATTTCCTTTATAATTTTTTTTCCTTTTTGTAAGTGTTGACTAGTCCAAAAAATGCATGAATCGTGCTGACTAAAAGGGCTGATACTGGAAACCTTTGAAAAAGTAGATGATTTTGGAAACGTTTTCCTCACTAAGTTACTATCTGTTGCACACAAACAATACAGAAAATGTGTCTTATCTGCACATGCAGTTCAGTGCAGAGCGCTGGCTGGCTGGCTGGCTCTCAGAGTCTCGGGAACTCCTCATGTCACTCAGGTAAAATGTCGCTCACGCTTACATACATTAGAAGTTTAATGTTTTGGCCTGCGGCACACTATGCTCCAAAACATGGATATATGTGGATATATATATGGATAAAAGGAATAAAGGCATTCTTTAAATAGTCTTAGGAGGCACAACTGTAAATCTGAAAAAGAGCCAGGTGGTTTCTAAGCTTTTATTTAGACTTGCTTTCTGAACGGAAGCGATGCATTTTTCATACACAGCAATAGCCTCTTTGCTCATTATTTGATGCTGTCAGTGTAGTTTNNNANNNGCATNGANCTAGACTGAGAACAAAAGCAGTTACATTTTAATGAGTTAAAAACATGGTAGTCTTAGCCAGAAGTGTGTTTATGTGAAATAGTTTCGATGCATTGCTTGGAAGGTGAAGAAATTAGCATATAAATTTTAGGGATTCTATATGAACGTACAGAAGAGGAGAAGAGGGCACCAAGAAAAGTGGTTGACACATGCAGCCTAGACTTGCATCCTGAGAAACGTCTTCAGTCCTCGAGCCAAATGGAGGGCTTGGATGTAGGTGTTCACCTGGCACTGACGCTAACTAGGGGCTCTCCGAGCATTGCAGGGGGACTTTTGAATCCGCTGCATCGGCAGGTGCTCTCACCACCCTTTCCCATGGAGGGGTCTTCAGCAGGTACCGCCTCCAGCCGCAGTGCTGCTTCCCAGACTTCCCAGGTTGGGAAGGACCCTGCCTTCAGGCCGTGCTTTCTGTGAGCAGCGTGTACAAGGATACGGCTTTGACAGTCCTTTGTGCTTTACCCAGGGTGTAAAACTGACCATGTGTGACCAAGACTGTACAGTCTTTTTTTTTTTTTTTTTTT